>Ga0207880_1000006_pt1 | contig 249927 bp, 221 predicted proteins | sample MalvirmetagMSP91_FD_184226 | JGI IMG/M metagenome (GOLD analysis project Ga0207880, IMG submission 184226) | Marine viral communities from the Deep Pacific Ocean - MSP-91 (SPAdes) | ecosystem: Environmental > Aquatic > Marine > Oceanic | place: Pacific Ocean | collected 2011-04-27
TTCTTGGACTACACATGATGTGCAGTTGAACTACTTCGCTCCATGGGATGGTCAATTCACCGTTGGTGTTCGTAACGCCGGCGAGAAATTCCCTCCTGTTGGACGTGGTGCCGTTGGTTCACGTGACTATGACTTCAACCTATATGATGGTTTTGGTCGTGTGACTTACTTCAGATACACCCAAACGTTCTGATTTAAGTTGTTAAGCTGAGTGCATGGGTTTCTGATGTTTTAGTAAGAAACCCATGTACTCAAAACAGGTTTGTACCATCACTTTTGAAGCACAGACACCATGAATCATTTGTTTGTGTATGTTCTCTTAAAAGAATTGCATCTATATAGTGGGCATCGGGGTGGTGGTACTCTTTCCTTAAGACCAAACGCCGTGTGGCCTGCAATTAGTCACAACTGAAAGCGTTAACCACTGAGCATAATTTACTCCATTTCAATCCGCTCACTGTTCAATTAACACCTACCCATTATCACCTGACAGTCACTACAAGCGTTCCAGATAGGCTTTGCCTCCCAGTTGTTTAACTTGCTGTTGAATCCAACGCGCCCTTTGGTGCATGTATTGGGAAGGAGGTTGAATGACATATCTTTTTGGTGCCGGTAACCGTGCAGCCAGCAGTGCCGATTGCTGAGAAGTGAGGACGTTAGCAGAAACCCCAAAAATAGTTTGTGCAGCAGCTTCAACGCCATATACACCATCGCCAAATTCAACCACGTTCACATACAACTCGAGGATGCGACGTTTCGGTATCAAGATTTCAATGGCAGCAGTGAAATAGACTTCAAGCCCTTTGCGGACCCAACTGCGCCCTGGCCACAAAAAAACATTTTTGGCCAATTGTTGGCTGATGGTGCTGGCACCACGCATACTTTTACCGGCCTGGCGCTCTTCCAGAACTTGCTGAATGGCTGCCACATCAAAGCCGTGGTGGTCGGCAAATTTTTGGTCTTCAGAAGCAATGATGGACATCGGCAATGAAGGCGCTATGCGGCTCAAAGGTCGCCACTCATGTTGCAACTCAATGGCATCATCACTGTACAGTCGCTGTAGCATAAAGGCAGTGGTGGGCGGATCGAACCAGCGCAATGAAAGCACCAGAGAAAAAGTAAGAAAAAACCAAAGCAACGACAAAAGCACGAACCAACGCCTGATTTTAGCTAAGAAAGATCGTTTCTTCTGTTTTTTCATCTCATTTAACTCAACAATCGCGGACAATACCTAAAGTACCAATGAGTAACTATCAACCAATCTATTCCCTTAAAAGTTTCGAGTTTTAAGGCAACAAAAAGATTCAATTGGGGTTATTTAAACAGTTAGCCACTTTGTTCAAAATTGACAGTATATATGACGGTAATAACAACCTCATGGTGGTTTAATCAGTACACACCAAATCAGCCAACTGTGTCAGTCTTTGTAGCTGCATTTCACCACTGGTAAATTGCGTTTGATCACTCTCTGGTTGCCATGTATAGGTGGCATTGTTGCAATCATCAAATGTTAAGCTGGCGGTGCCCCATACATCTGAGGTTAAATCATTGCTGTCAAAATTAGGTGGGAACATACTGCCTGTGACTATTCTCATTTCCACTGTCAATTGAGCGCCATTGTATGCCCCACTGCCTAATAACCAGACTTGGTTACCAGCGTCATCAAAGACATACCAATAAATCAGACCTGAGCCGTTTGGCAACATCTCGACAGCCAAACCGTGCCCGTTTTGAGCAGCATTGAAATAAGAGCCACTGTGCGATGTGGAAATTTGATCGGATGACCTTTGAGCCAAAGACTGTTTGGCGTTGCTGCTGACCATTCGTGTGATTTGTTGCATGTTCAGTTGTCCTGCCGCAAAACCATTTTCTGAACGAGGTATCCATGAGAAATTCATACTGGCATCACCAGTGAAGCTTAAATTGACAGTACCCCAAAACTCACTCACCACATCACTGCTTACGAAATCAGGAGGAAACATACCACCGTATGATACGTTCATATCAGCCTGAATACTATGACCATCATATGGGCCTGCGCCGACCAACCACATTTGATTGCCTTCATTGTCATAAACATACCAATAGATCAGTCCTATATTCCCCGGCAGTATCTCTACTGCCAGTCCATGGCCATCTTGGTCGACATTGTACCAAGAGCCAGAATGTATGGATTGCATGGGGAACTGAATATCCGCTGACCTTTCTCCTTCAGGATTAATGGCCACGCTGGCCACAAAATTGGGGTTGTCAGCGTGTGGCTCGGTGTAAGTTTTCAACTGGAATGTACGTTGGGGATTGTCCGACAAGCCCTCTAAGACATGTTCGGTTATTGATTTATCATCTGTTTTATAAACCATACTGTATGGACCAGATTCATTTTCAGACATCCAAATTTGGTACCCACCATTTTGTTGATAGCTCACAGCATCCCATGACAATGTCGTGTTTTGGTTGCTTTCACTCACTTGAAAATTTGAAGGGGGCAAAGTTTGTGATTCCTGTTGACAAACAGTGCTAAGATATCCATCTTCAAAGCAAGAGATACCAAATAAATAGTTTGACACCGCAGAATTGGGACTTCGAAGTCCATTGTATTCAAACAGAAATATCGCCAAATTTTGTAAATTTGTGATTGAATCAGGAATGTAACCAGTTAATTTATTTTGATTGATAGCCAGAAAAACTAATTCTGTCAAATTACCTATAGATGCTGGAATCTCTCCTGACAGCTGATTGGCAAATATTTGTATTGAACGTAAATTAGTTAAATTACCTATACTCTCAGGAATATGTCCTGTCAGTTGGTTTCTTTGCAAGTATAAACCATACAGACCAGTTAAATTACCTATAGAATCTGGTATTTTTCCTGTTAAATTATTGACCCCAAATGACAACCTACTCAATGTGGTCAGATTACCAATCTCAACTGGAATACTGCCCGTTAAGTTATTGCTATTAAATGACAACTCCCGCAGTTGACTGAAATTGCCAATCTCAACAGGTATGTTTCCAGTTAAATTGTTTTCTATCAATTCAATGTAAGTGATCTCATCATCATTACACAAAACACCATACCAATTACTCTCACAAGGATCACCTTGTAACCAATTGCTGTTATCAACCCAGTTTTCACCACCTGTTTGTTGATAAATGGCCACCAGTGCATCGCGTTCAATCTGAGGAACTTCGCCTTGTGCGAATTGGCTTATCAGCAATGAAGCACTTAGGCAAATTAATTTGAATGGGTTCATGATAAAACTTCCCTATTTACAATGGTATAAATTTTAGCCAGACTGATTCTAAAGTTCAATCAATTGCGGCAAAGTTAGCAGCAATGTTAGTTGTTCTTGTATTTTTCTGGAATAACCAATTGAGGGTCCAAGCGCAACCCAGTTCCTATGTTCATGCGCCAGTCCAGATGCGGCCCGGTGGCACGACCGGTGGCGCCAATTTCGCCCAGTTTTTCTCCTTGCGCCAATTTTTGACCCTCTTCTACGTCCACTTTTGACAGGTGCAGGAACGTGGTGTTCAAGCCATAGCCATGGTCAATGATGACCGTACCACCGGTGTAAAAGTGATCGTTAACGGCCATGGTCACCACGCCGCTGGCTGGAGCCACCACCGGGGTGCCGGTGACATTGGCAATGTCCATGCCATAATGTGGCCTTTTGGGCTCACCATTGAGTATGCGGCGACTGCCGTAAACCCCACTCACTCGTCCCTGGGCCGGCCAGATAAAAGACTCTAAAAAAGCTTTTTGTTCGGACCAAACACCACGGGCTTGTTTCACTTGAGCTTGTTCTTTTTTGATGCGCTCCCAGTCCTGCTGAGGGGCGTTGACTTTGTCACTGGGCAGGCCGTCAATTCGTTCGGTGGGGAAGTCACGTTTGATCACCTTAACGGTGCTTTCAAGCTGTTGGCCCTGAAAATCTACGCGCACCACTTTGTCTTTTTCATCGAACCGTCCAAAGCCAAAAATAAAATGACCATCGTCAGTCAAAGGCGTGGATTGATTGTCAATTTTTACGCTGGCACCTGGATTGGTTTGACCAATGATCAACGCACCTTGCAGCGGTTCCCCTGTGAGCTCCAGGTAGATTTCATTGTTGGCAACAGCCCATCCGGACCAGCTCAATAACACAAACAGCACTTGTTTCATGATTTGATTTATAATGAAAAACTTTATTTTAACACCGATCATCTTGTAAGCCACCACCATGAACCTGATTGCCATTGAAACCGCCACTGAAAACTGTTCTGTTGGATTATTGCACTTGGGAGAAATCACCCAAACCTCATCTGTGGCCCCTCAAAAACATGCCGAACTGGTGCTGGTCTACCTCGATCAATTGCTGGCTGCCCATGACCTCAAAAAAACTCAAATTGATGGCATCGTGTTTGGCCAGGGTCCCGGTGCCTTTACCGGCGTGCGAATCGCCATGTCAGTGGTTCAGGGTTTGGCATTGGCGTGGGAAGTGCCGGTGATGGCAGTATCCACCATGCACAATTTGGCCCTCCAAGTGGCACAGCAAAACAAAGACCAGGAAGGGCAACTGTTGGTCGCCAATGACGCACGCATGAACGAGGTTTATTGGGCCACTTTCGCAATCAAACAGGGACAGCTTGAACGCCTGACTGAGGATGCATTGAATGCCCCGGAAGACATCAACTCCGATGGTTTCGATTGGTGTGTGGGCAGCGCATTCCAAACCATGCTAACTGCTGGGTCTAAAGCACAAGTGATGCCTGATGTGTTACCGGATGCGGCCAGCCTGTTGTCATTGGCACAAAACAATTTCAAACAGCAAGCCACTCACATCAATGACATCAAACCGGCTTACATTCGCGAAAAAGTGGTTTTTAATTGATCAGCAACCAAGTGGCTATGCCCAAAAAGGACACATAACCGACGATATCGGTTACCGTGGTCAGTATCACCCCGCCAGCGATGGCCGGATCGATACTCATGCGCCTGAGTAAAACCGGTACCAACACGCCTGCCAGGGCCCCAGCAACCAGGTTAATCACCAAGGCCATGGCCATCACCAGACTCATGTCCCAGCTGTTAAACCACAGCGCACAAAAGCCTGCCAGCACAGCCGCCCACAAGACGCTGTTGATAAAGCCAATCATCACTTCCCGATTCAGCAAGTCCTTGATGTTACCGCTACCCACTTGACCGGTGGCCATACCCCGAATCATCAAAGTCAGGGTTTGTGAACCAGCAATACCACCCATAGAAGCCACAATCGGCATCAGTATCGCCAATGCGGTGATTTCTTTAATGGTCTCCTCGAAAAACCCAATGGCAAAAGCGGCCAGCAGCACCGTCAGTAAATTGATACCCAGCCAAACAGCCCGCCGTTTGGAAGAGGTCAAAATCGGGGCGAACATATCACCTTCTTCATTCAGACCAGCCATCCGCATCACCGATCGTTCGGCTTCTTCTCGAATCACGTCCACCACATCATCAATGGTGATGCGTCCAATCAGGATGTTGCGGTCATCAACCACCGGTGCCGAGATCCAATCGTTGTGTTCAAAATCCTGGGCCACTTCACTGGCCGGGGTGGTATCTAAGAATGCCGGGGCGTCCTCATCAATGATGTCTCGGATGGGTGTTTTCGGATCACTGGTGAGTAAGGTGGCAATCGGCACCCGACCTTTGTAATGCCCTTTGCGGCCGACTGCAAACAAATCACCCACCGGTGTTGGCAGGTTACCCCGAAACTGGAAATAGCGCTTCACCACTTCAACGGTCACATCGGTTCTGACGGTCACCACTTCTGGATTCATCAAGCCACCAGCAGAATCCTCATCGTATGACAGTACTTGATTCAATAAATCACGCGAAGCCTTGTCCATCGACAGGATCAACATGTTGGAGGCTTCTTCAGGCAGGTCCACAATGATGTCGGCCATGTCATCAAGATCAAGATCACGGGTGGCTTCTACCAGTTGTTCGGTGTCCATCCCTTCGATCAGGGAATCCCGCACCTCGTCATGCAAGGACACCAAGACCTCACCCTGACTGGCTTCATCCACCACATCCCATACAGCCTGTCTTTTGTCGCCAGGCAATGATTCCAGAAACAAAGCCACTTCGGCGCCCGGAATGCCATTCACAATTCTTGACACGGCGCCCATGCGCTCGTCTTTCAGGGCATCATTTAGCGCGCTGATGTCTTTTTCTGTGGCTTCATTGGGTACCGATTCAACCATGTTATGTCCTCAGTTAGGGTGGATAAGGATGTCTTGTTGATTTATTGTAATTCAATGCGTCACCCAGAGGTAGGGGCTGACTGAAAGTAATTGCAAAGCCGATGTTTGCACGACACCCGAATCACTGCAGCTGTGTATAATGTGGAACTGAATCACACACCCGAAAGCACGTGTCACAACCCCTGAATTTTCGCACCATGACGATTGACGACCTGCCGGTCATCCTGCGCATTGAGCACAAAAACTTTCCCAACCCCTGGCCGGAAAAGACCCTGCGCGGCTGCTTGGAAGCCAACTACCAGTGTGTGATTGGATTTTATGATACACAGCCCAAGGAGGTGGTATGTTATGCGGTGTTGATGATTGGCTTTGAAGAATCCAACTTACTCAACATCAGCGTCAATCCGGATTTTCAGCAGGAAGGCATTGGTCGACGCCTGATGGAGCATCTGTTGCTTATCAGCCGCATCAACCAAGCCAAAAACATGTGGCTGGAAGTGCGCGCAAGCAATACCCCAGCCATCAGGCTCTACCAAAAATTGGGTTTTGATCAGATCGGTCAGCGTGACAATTATTACCGCTATCATGACGCTGAAGGCAAGCCCGTCTCAGAACATGCCATCCTGATGTCACGTGCGGTGGTGATGCCTGTAAATAAACCTTGAGACCCAACCCTGCCCAGCAACAACGGACAGGGTTAAGTCTTTCACTGATCACTCAAAGCCATCGGCAAAAATCAGGTCGCTCTCATCGATGAGATACAGCACAAAACCATCATGATCAGTTGATCTCAAGGTGGTCATGGCATCGTCTTCAAATTGCACAGAAGCATCTGCCTGGCCGCGCACAAAGCGCATGGCATCGAACGCCAACAAACCAGCATCATTCATCAAGGCATTGTCCAATACCTGGGCGCTGCCCTGGAACACAAACGAATACTGTTGGTCGGCCATCACTGTGGCGACCGCTTGGGTCAATGGGGTGGCTGCCAGCAGTGGTTCAGTCCACAACATGTTATCTGCCTCTACTGCTTCACCGGTAATTTGGCCAATCACATCCACGTAGCCATCGGTGAATTGGAAGGCATTGAAATCTCCCAGGATATACAAGGGTTTGGTCGGGTCTTCCTGCAGGATGCTCTCAGCCATGGCTGCCACTGAGTTGGCCTGGCTCAGGCGTTTGTTGCGCACCCGATCACCGTCTACGGCATCATCAATGCTCCCACGTGAGCGCATGTGTACGACCAGTGCATTCAATGCAAGGTTGCCAGCTGTGGTCGCCACATCGGCTTCCAGTCGCAACGGCGGCCGGTCATGTAACAAGGAACCATCGTATGGGTTCAACTCCAAAGCACCCAGCTGGGTAACTTGTACGTTGGTCACAGCGGTTGACTGGTATAAGTAAGCCACATCAATGCCACCTTGGTCATTTCCTTCAATCAACTCAGCTATGTATGCAGGACCACCGGCACTGGCAATGGCGGTGACCAAATCATTCATCACTGACAGGTTCTCGATTTCCTGTAAGGCAATGATGTGTGGCGAGTTCATGTCTTCGACAAAGTATTTACCGAGCTTCAACAAACGATCGGCATACTCCATGGGGTCGGCGATTTGATCGTCGTCCTCAGGACCCGGATCATCCACATCATTAAATAACCGAAACAAGTTGGCTGACGCCAAGGTCATGACATTGTTGGCCGGTTGTGGCAATGTGGAAGGAATCACATTTTCATTGATAACGGTTAATTCTGAAGGCTGTAGCTCGTAGTCACCAAAACCATAGCTGATCACACCTTTGGCTGATATTTCAGAGCCAGCCGACAATGCCACCAACGGTAAGGCCAAGGCATCGACACTCATTTCAATCAACTCAGGGTTACCATCAAATACCGGTAAACCAGGCTCACCAGGATATTCAATACCAGGCTCTCTGAAGGCGCGTTGGCTGCCGGCTTTCACCCACACATCGTCGCGGTCGCTGCCAAAAAAGCCAACCGAAGCAGCACTGATGAAACCTTGCGGCATTTCAAAATACATACCTTCCACACATTCATAACCAAGCGCTGGATCGACACAAGGCGACACAGTTGGGTCAGTTGATGGAAAATTGTCATCCAACTGAATGGCCAGCGGCAAGGGGTTACCTGAGCTGTCGATTTGTATCACCAATGAACCTGGGTTGGTGAACTCAGTTAAATCAAAAAACTCGGTGATGTCACCGGTGACATCGACCTGGTCACCGACTGCCACTGCCGGGGCTCCACCGGTGAATACAAAGATACCATTGGAGGTCAACGGATTACCATCATCTCGGGCATCTGGAGTTTGCATATAAAACCCATTGCTACCCAAAGCCGTGACAATGTTGTCCAGGGTGGTCACTGTTTGGCCGTTGAATGGGGTCGATAAGCCTGAACCCTGAATCTCAAAAATTTCAACTTCTGGCGTGCCAGCAGTGAATTGCATGACAAAGTCGTCGCCAGCGGTGCCATCACCATTGCCATCAAGTTGATCAGGTGTGTCATCTAAATCGGTGATTTCTGTAGCAACTAAGGTTAAGGTACAAACCTCACCATTGGGCAAGTCTGAGTCCGGGTTGATTATCAACTGAGACGCGTTGCTGATCGGCAAACCAGCAAACGAGACTGCGCCGGCACCACAATCCAAAGTCGCGGCATTGATACTGGCATCCACAGTCTCAGAAAAATTGACCTCGATGTTGGTGTCTAAAACCACACCGGAATCACCTGCGACCGGAATCGTGCTGTCAACCCTTGGTGGCAGCGCGCCACCACAAGCAGTGAATGGACTGCCGTTGATTTGGGTGCCAGGAGAAAACAATGCCCCCGAGCTACCCGTGGCGGTGCTGTGCTCAACATAACTGCCACCAGTGATGTCCGGATCCAAAGTATAGGATTGGTTGGTACTGGCTGTTCCATAAGCCACACTGATGCGGTCATTGCTGCCATCATTCAGGGTGATGCTGTCGTTGCTGTTGTTCAGGCCTAAGGCGCCTGAGTCAGCCACCAATACTTGTGCGCCACCAAAACTTCCTGTTGGAGTACCACCGCCAAAGATTACCAGCGCTTGGCAGGTACCAATGGTGGTTCCTGGTGCAAAAGTGTGCCGAACGCCAAAACCATCAGCTACTGTCCAACCAGAAATATCGACTGAATTCGGACCGTTGTTGTAAATCTCTATGAACTCATCTTCAGAACCATTGACGGTGCCATCGCCATTGGCATCGCCATTGGTGCTGTCCGGATCGGCTTGAAATTCATTCAAAACTAGATCAATTTGCGATTGCGCTTCGGATTCAATCGTGAAACTGAAAGCAAAATCAGCTGCCATGTTATCAGGCGTGCCATCTTGGTCAGTGATTTCTGCAGCCAAAACCGTGACATCACAACTGGCATCAAATGGTAATGGCGTATCTGGAGTCAGTACCAATGAATTTCCACTGGCAGGCAAACCGGTCAATGATTGGTTGTTGGCATCACAAACCAACGTGACTGCCGCTGCTGTGGCGTCAATTGCCTCATCAAAATCAATGGTGATTTGACTGTTGACTGATACGGCAGTTGCACCATCCACCGGAGTTGTACTGACCACCACAGGTGGAGTGTCGGACACCACCGGACAACCAGAAAAAGCACTGCCGTCAATTTGGGTGCCAGGAGAGAATAACGCACCGCCACTGCCGGTGGCTGTACTGTGTTCAACAAAAGTCAAACCTGAGATGTCAGGATCTCTGGTGATGGCCTGGTTATTGCCACCTTCACTGCCGTATGAGAAATTAATGACGTCGCTGATACCATCATTCACAATGATGCTGTCACCACCGTTGTTTAAACCCATGGAACCTGTCGATGCCGTTTGCACCAGGGCATTACCGAACACTCCCGTTGGGGTGCCGCCGCTAAACACAACCAGGGCACAATTGGCCGGAATGATGGAGTTGGCCGGGAACGTGTGGCGTACACCAAAGCCATCCGCCAAGGTCCAACCAGTCACGTCCAAGTCGACACCAGTGTCGTTATAAAGCTCAACAAACTCGTCTTCAGTGGTACTGGACGTGCCATCTCCATTGGCATCGCCATTGGTTGAATCAGGATCAGCCTGGTATTCATTAACGATTAAATTACCACCGGCTGTTGCCGTACCCAAACCCAAAACCATCAATGCAATTAATAAATTCTTCATTTGTCATATTCTCTCTTTTTTGCAGCGGATTATTCTATCAGTCTCCACATGACAGTATCATCACAAATTGTATATTTCTGTCGTTTCTGACAACAAAAAAGAGGCAAAAAAAAGCCCGGCACAAGGGCCAGGCTTTCGATCAGACTGAAATGGATGGCTTATTTCAATTGATCATTGATTTTTTGCAACTGGTCATACATGGCCTGCGGCACCCGGTCACCAAAAGTGTCCAGAAATTCTGACACGTCAGCGGTTTCCTTTTGCCAAGCTTCGGCATCAACCGTTAACAGTTGATCCAACACAGACAGGTCCATGTCCAGGTCAGTGGTATTCAGATCTGCCGCTGTTGGCAAATGGCCAATCGCTGTGTTGCTGGCCTTGGCATCGCCGGTACAGCGACCCAGAATCCACTCCAACACCCGCATGTTTTCACCAAACCCAGGCCACATGAATTTACCCTGCTCATCTTTTCTGAACCAGTTTACGGTGAAGACCTTGGGTAATTGGAAAGCGTGGTCTTTCATGCTCAGCCAGTGACTCCAGTAATCAGCAAAATGGTAGCCACAAAACGGCTTCATCGCCATCGGGTCACGCCTGACCACACCCACTGCACCCGTGGCAGCTGCGGTGGTCTCTGAGGCCACAGTGGCACCCATCAACACGCCATGGTCCCAATCCCTGGCTTCAGTCACCAAGGGCACCAGACTGGCTCTACGGCCGCCAAAAATGATGGCATCAATAGGTACACCAGCAGCAGATTCAGATTCCGGTGAATACGTAGGACAGCGACGGGCTGAAACGGTGAAACGCGAATTGGGGTGCGCGGCCGGGCCATTGGCTGGATCATAAGGCCGACCCTGCCAATCAGTGGCCGGAACTCGGTCATCAAGACCTTCCCACCAAGGCTGACCATCTTCAGTTTCTGCCACGTTGGTGAATATGGTGTCCTGATACAACATCTTCAAAGCATTGGGGTTGGTGTCTTTGGCAGTACCTGGTGCCACACCAAAAAATCCGGCTTCCGGGTTAATGGCCCACATGCGTCCATCTTCACCAGGGCGCATCCAACAAATGTCGTCACCCACGGTGCTGATTTCCCAGCCGTCTTTGACATAACCTTCGGGTGGAATCAACATCGCCAAATTGGTTTTACCACAAGCTGAGGGAAACGCTGCAGCCACATAGTGTTGTTTACCAGCCGGTGTTTTGATACCCAAAATCAGCATGTGCTCTGCCAACCAGCCTTCGGTTTTGGCTTGGTAAGAGGCAATCCTCAAAGCATGACATTTTTTACCCAACAAAGCATTACCACCGTAACCAGAACCATAACTCTTGATGCTCAGTTCTTCAGGGAAATGCATGATGAAGCGTCGATTGGGATCCAGTTCACCGGTTGAGTGCAAGCCTTTAACGAACCCGCCTTCTTGTTCGATGCGAGTCAACGCAGCTTGTCCCATGCGGGTCATCAAGCGCATGTTTTGTACCACATAAGCACTGTCAGTGATTTCTACGCCACAACGTGACAACGGTGAATCTATCGGCCCCATGCAATACGGAATCACATACATGGTGCGGCCTTTCATGCACCCAGCAAATAAGTCGTCCATTTTGGCATGCCCCTCAGCTGGTGACATCCAATGGTTGTTCGGCCCGGCATCGGCTGCTTGATCGGTACAAATAAAGGTTAAATGCTCAACGCGAGCCACATCCTGTGGGTCGGATAAATGCAAGAAGCAATTGGGGTGGGTGTCTTGATTCAGTTGTTTGTAACTGCCATCAGCCAGCAACTGTTGATTGAATTTTTTTTCTTCGGCTTCACTGCCATCACACCAGTAGATTTGGTCCGGTTGGGTGTGGGCTGCGACTTTCTTGACCCAATCGGCCAGGGCTTGGTTGGTTGTGCTCATGCGAATTTTATCTTAAGGAAAAAATTGGTGGCAAACCTTAACCTTTCAAAACCGGAAAATCAAGCAAAAGCACCATTCTTAAGCCCATTTGCCCAGCAAAAGTGGTTTGCCTTATCCCGACTCACTTGATGCGCTTTAAAATGCCATCCAATTCATCGGAGTTGTGGTAATGAATCACCAGTTTACCTTTGCCTTTGTCGGTGTGCTGAATGTCCACTTGTGCACACAACTTTTCAGTCAATTGTTGTTCTAAATGCCTGATGTCGGCCTGTTTGGCGGCTGGCTTGGGCTTGGTCGTGGTGGTGGGGTTCTTGATGGCTTTAACCAATGCTTCGGCCTGCCTGACGGACATCTTTTTAGCAATGATTTGTTTGGCAGCAGCCGCTTGTTCAGGGCGTTCCAGTGACAGTAAACAACGGGCATGCCCCATTTCTAACAGACCGTCATTCAACAAGTCCTTCACGGTTTTGGATAGGTCCAGCAAGCGCAGTAAATTACTCACCGCCACCCGCGAACGGCCCACCGCCTCTGCAGCCTCAGCATGGGTCAGTTTGAACTCATCTATCAACCGCTGTAACGCCGATGCTTCCTCCAGCGGATTCAGGTCCTCGCGCTGAATGTTTTCAATCAGCGCCATGGCAATGGTTTGCTGATCGTTGACCTGCTTAACCAACACCGGTACTTCAGACAATTTGGCTAACTGAGCAGCCCGCCAGCGACGCTCACCAGCAATGATTTCGTATTTTCGACCGCTCAGTCGACGCACCACGATGGGTTGGACAATGCCTTGGGCCGCGATGGAATCTGCCAGCTCTTGGAGCTTACCCTGGTCCATGATGCTGCGCGGTTGGTATTGACCAGGTTGCAGTTGCTCTATGCCCAAGGTTTGTAGCTCACTGTCTTGTTCATTGGAATCAGATGTGGTGGGGCGTTGGCCTAACAAGGCATCAAGCCCACGACCCAGTCCCGTTTTGCGTTGGGTGGCTTTACTGGCCGTTTTCTTTTTTGCTGCTTTCTTGGTGGTTTTATTGGCCATGGTTTCTCCTCAGTAATTCACTGGCCAGTCCCTTGTAGGCCACTGCCCCCCTGGATAATTGGTCGTATTCAATGGCTGACTGACCAAAACTTGGGGCTTCCGCCACTTTGACATTTCTGGGCACCACGGTCATGAAAACTTGTGAGCCAAAATGTTCTCTGATTTGTGCCGCAACGTCATTGGCCAAGTTGTTCCTGCCATCAAACATGGTTCGCAACAAGCCTTCTATTTCAAGTTTTGGATTAACTGTTTGTCTCACCCGCTCGATGGTATCAAGCAAGGAGCTCAGACCCTCCAGGGCATAGTATTCACATTGCATCGGAATCAGGACGCTGTCTGCAGCAGCCAAGGCGTTGATGGTTAAAATACTCAACGAAGGCGGACAATCAATCAGGATAAAATCATAGTCAGCCGCCACCTCTGACAGTTGTTCACGCAGCACGGTCTGTGGGTTGGTCTGATCCATCAGCTGCAATTCAGCGGCGGTTAAATCGGTGTTGGAGCCGATCACATCCAGGTACTTAAATGACATGATGGCATCGCTGGCCGTGCACTCATCCATCAACAGTTCGCAAGCTGACCATTCCAGATCACGGCTGTCCGCTCCACATGCCATGGTGGCATTGCCCTGTGGGTCCAGATCAATCAGCAATACTTTTTTATTCAGCTGACTCAGTCCCACAGCCAAATTAACTGTGGTGGTGGTTTTACCCACGCCGCCTTTTTGGTTTGCCACAGCAATGATTTTAGTCGCAGTTTTCATGGATTTTTTCTAGCTCATACAGTTTTCTGGTCTCAGACATGAACGGTACTTCAATGTCCCAAACAGCCACTTGTTTGAAGGGCAAGTTGGAATCAAGCGTTTCCGCTTTTGGCCCTTTCATGGCCAAGTATTGACCGTGCACAGTGCCCAAATGAGTGGTCAATGTCAAAAATTGATTCAACTCAGAAAAGGCCCGTGATGTTACCACATCAAATTTTTCTTCAGGAAAATAATTTTCCACTCGATCATGAACCACTTCCATGTTTTGCAGTTTCAAGTCCCTTTTCACTTGTCGCAGGAACCTGGCTTTCTTGCCCACGGCATCCAATAAAGCCACCTGTTTTTCAGGACACATGATGGCCACCAAGACACCAGGAATGCCGCCACCGGTCCCGACATCAAGGACGCGCTGGCCTTTGAAGTGTTTGATCACTGCCAAAGCATCCAATGCATGGTGAGTGACCATATCTGACCATTCATCGATGGCAGTGAGGTTGTAAGTCTTGTTCCATTTTTGCAACAACTGCAGGTAATCCATGATCACCGGTGCCTGGTTAGGCGGCAGGTTCAATGAATGCATGCCATCAATCAGTTGATTTATATGTAACTTTATTAATTTGGCTTCGTTCATTGATGAAAATAACTTAAAATGTGACTTTTAACCCATGATTTGGTACTGATTATCAGTAAGCTAATGATATATAGCTGGAGCCATTGAGTACAAGGATCAGACTGCCACATCATAACAAAAAAGGCGAATTAATACATGAATTTTGATAAAGCAAGACACAACATGGTCACGCAACAGGTGCGCTCCTGGGATGTGATTGATAAGGACATTTTGAACGCCATGCTGAACGTTCAAAGAGAAGAATTTGTACAAGTACCCCAGCGCAAACTGGCCTTTGCCGATTTGGCATTGCCATTGGGTCATGATCAAAGCATGATGAAACCAGTGGTTGAAGGCCGCATGCTGCAATCTCTTGATTTGGATAAAGAGCACCTGGTGCTGGAAGTGGGTACCGGCAGTGCCTACGTGACGGCTTTGCTCAGTCAGCTGGTCAGCCACGTACACAGCATTGATAAATTTTCTGATTTCACCCAAACAGCCAACAAAAAACTCAAAGAAAACCACATAGAAAACGTCACATGTGAAACCGAAGATTTTTTTGAGTTCAAACCACAACAAAAATATGATCGCGTGGTCATCACCGGCGCTTTACAAGAAGTTCCAACCCACATATTTGACTGGCTCAGCCCAGAAGGATTGATTTTTGCAGTGGTTGGACAGGAACCAATCATGGAAGCCAGGGTCTACCAAGCCAATGGCCAATATACCTCACATTTTGATACGGTTGTATCCCATCTGGAAAAGCCGGTCGAACAACAATCATTTAAACTCTGAATTCATTATGAAAAAACTCCTCATCATCAGTGCGCTGTTTTCAGGCACTGCCACAGCCGAAGATTTGGTTGATATCATGAACTCGGCGCTGGAGAAAGACCCCCAGTTAAGAGCCGCTCATTTCAGTCAGGAAGCTTCGCTGGAAAACCGCAAGCAGGCAATGGCTAATTTCCTGCCTCAGGTTTCCGGCTCCTGGTCAAAATCTGAGTCTGATTCTAAGACCATTTACAGTGACGGCTCAGTGAATGACCCAGACAAGTCTGAATCAGATGGTTGGTCTGTGTCACTGAATCAAACCATTTACGACCACAGCAACTACATTGGTTTGAGGCAGGCTGATTTACAAAAAGCCCGTGGTATGGCGTTATACGATGCCGCCAAACAGGACTTTTTGATTCGCCTGTCACAAAGTTACTTTGATGTGTTAACCAACATCGATGCGGTTAAATTTGCTGAGTCTGAAGAAAAGGCCATTCAACGCCAACTGGAGCAAGCGGAACAGCGCTATGAAGTGGGACTGGCAGCCATCACGGATGTGCACGAAGCCAGGGCTCAATACGATGGTTCGCGTGCCAGCGTCATTAGCGCCAAAAACTTATTGGATGACAGCAGAGAAGCCCTGTTTGAGATTACCCAGTCTTATTACAACGACCTGGAATCATTGCCTGACAACATTGAAGCGGTGAACCTGCCGATTCAAGATTTGAGTGCTTGGGAAGCCATCGCGCTGCAACAAAACCCCAACCTGGGCTTGGCAAAAATTGATGCTGAACTGGCAGAGCAAAACATTCAATTGCAGCAATCTGGTCACTACCCAACGGTGGGCTTGTCAGCCAGCCTGTCTGAAAACAACTCCAAAGGCAGCACTTTTCTTGATCCCCAACCTGATGGATCTGTGGTGGTCAGGGAATTTCCAGACAGTACCCGCGAGTCCAATTCCATCTCCTTGAATGTTAACGTGCCTATTTTTTCTGGAGGTCGCACCTCGTCATTGACCCGTCAAGCCCGATTGAATTACCGTGCCGCCATGGAAGATTTGGATTTCACCACTTTTGCCACGGTTCGCAATGTGCGCAATGCCTATCACAATGTGGAAGCCGGCTGGAGCTCTGTCCAAGCCCGGGAATTGGCCGTGGTATCTGCCAAAAGTGCTGAAGAAGCCACAGCAGCTGGGTTTGAAGTGGGCACCAGAAACATCGTTGAAGTATTGAATTCGCAACGCTCACTGTACCAAGCACAGCGAGATTACTCACGAGCCAAACACGATTACCTGTTGAACATCCTTAAATTAAAAAGAGCAGCTGGCACTTTGGAGCAAACCGATATCATCGAAATCAATGCCCTGTTAACTGCTGAATAACCTGATCTAGTTCGGTTTGACCTGACGTCGACAGATCAATGATCTGGAAACCGGCAAAGGTCAAACCGCTGGTTTGTACATCAGACCAAATACATTCTGCACCCACAATCAAAGTCACCACCGGCTCAACATTGATCTGCAATGCGAGTTGAAAGATCATCCCTGGATTGATGGTGCTGCGTCCGGCCATCAGAAATCCATTGGCTGAAATATCGATGATGCGGCCCATTTTTTTGTTATTCATTTGATTCAAAACCGAAGAACCCTCGGGTGGGTTGACCCTTTCATTTGTTCTTTTTTCAACCATATTTTTTCTCAGTATCCCGTCAGTTTAAGCGGCCATTGTTTTTAGTCTGTTCATGATTTTACTCAGGGCATTTTTAAAGTACCCTCCCTCTGGTACTTCCACCTTGATGATGTTTTTGCGATTCAAATCAATGGCCAGTCGCGGTAATTTCATTTTGTGCGGATGACGCCCAACCAAATCTACAAATAAAACCGTTTCACTCATGGTGCTGACCCAACTCAGTTTTCTTCTGAGTGTGTCTTTTTGTTGATTGATAATAAAATCAAAAAGTGAACCATAAGGCAAATTAATCACTTTTTCCATGATTAATTTTTCATCGTCATTCAACTCGCGGATTTCTTCAATTTTTTTATTGGCTGATTCGACCTCCTGGCTTTTGATGGCTTCGTCGATAGACAACACTTTTTTCAGTTTGGGTTTGGGTGCATCTTCCCCTTTTGCATCACTTTCCTGCCAACCCAAACAGGTATGGATGTTGTCCTTGGTCGAAATCCGGTCGCGCTTGGAAAACCCCAGTTCATCCATGGTTTGATCCAAATGATGCATGGCAGCCAATTTATCTGGACCGCTCAACTTCATGAATTTGTCTTTGTTGCCTATTTGTGAAATGATTTTGGCAGACTTGGTTTTCTTTTCCCACTGCTCAGAGTCCCTGCCTTCACGTAACAAAGTCAAGGTCAGTGAATCTTTCCAGACATGGTGGATGATGTCCTTGATGAATTTAATTTCACAGCCCTCTAGGATTTCTTCCAAGTGCGTTGCAACTTCTGCCTTGGTAAGCTCCATTTTCTCTTTGCCTTGGGCAGCACTGACCCATTTTTTCTCCGCTTTTTTGGCCCGGTTTTCAGTGACTTCAAGGTATTGTGATAAATCATCCAGCGCATTGACAAAGGAACCGGTCGAACCATCGAAAGACTTGGCAGCTGAATCACTGTACTGATGAATTTTCTTGATGACATTGGTGCCATGCCATTTTTGCGAAGATTCAACCAACAGCTCCATAAATTTCCTGGCTGGGTGGGCTGCATCGGAAAAGAAATTTTCATCGTTTACTGCCATTCTGAGCAAAGGCACGTTAATGGCATTGAAAGAAGATCGGATGTGGCTGTCTATGGATGAATCATTTTCAATTTCATCATAGACCATACCCATCAGATCGAGTGTCTTGTGCTGTTTGGGTGATAATTCTGGGTAATAATTACCGGTGTTATTTTTGACCTGATCGGCCAACATTTCTTTTAGGTTATGAATGTTTTTACTGGTGGCAACCACACCAGATTCCTGTGAAATTTGCGCCAGGGCCTGATCAAAATCAGTGTCTGCAATGCGTTGTACTTGTCCACCAGCACTGCCCTGATCTTGGTTGGATTGATTGTCCTGAACCGCTGTCCCCCGCGCCGGCGACAACAAATCAAAAATCGATTCCACCAGTTGTTTGGTTTGCGGATCGAACTGACGGGCACCACTTTGGTACTGTCCCGCATCAATGCCTCCAGACTGCGACTGCCCGCCCCCCGCCTGCCCACCTGCCTGTCCACCAGCTCCGGCCTGTCCACCTGCAGCACCTTGGCCCGCACCGTAGCCTGTTCCTGTCCCAGCGGCCCCACCTGCCGATTCGGCTGAGTCACCTTCAGCGCCAGCCTCAGGTACTTCTTCCGCATTGATTTGATTTTCATTTTTCGTTGGCCCTTTGGTCGGCTTGGCCACTTCCGGTTGGATGTTAGGCAAAATTCCTGCATCAATAAACACTTGATTGATTTCGTGGTACGCTTGATTGATTTGCTGGCTGAAGACTTTAGTCAAGCTGTCCAAAATCATGGTTTTGACTTCTACTGCCAATTCAACTGCCTGAAATGCATGGCTGAATAACCACACCACCGATGCCGGTGAAAATGGCATGTTGGTCTTATCGATTTGCTCATTTCCAAAAATGACGTTCATGCGTTTTTCAAGGGTATACAACTCCGCATGTCCCACCACTTCCAGTGTCGAGTCCAGTTGTGTCAATGACAAAGAGATAGACAACTCTTCATCTTCTACCAATGACAAAGACATTTTCTTGTCAGATTTATTGACTTCAACTGAAATGAATTCAGGCATGGCTTTGATTTTGGTCCGCACGGTGTTGGACAAACTTTTGGCGCCACTTTTCAGCTGACGATATTGATTGAACAACTCTTGCTCTTGCTGATTAGAGGTGGCATTTTCTGCCAGATTAAACAACTTCTTTAAAGTCAAACTCATGGCTTCCTTGAGGTTGACTTGTAAATGTTTGTCAAAAATGACGATGCATTCGTTTAAAATTTTGTTTTTATTCATGTTGGCCACAGACTGCTGAATCACAGGTAAAGGTCAATAATCTGGCAAACCGACAGTCACATGAGAGGCACTCTCCCCGTTTAACCCTTTTGATTTACCCACTACACATAGAGTTAAAGTACAAGAAATTTAATCGATTTGCAACAAATGGCGTAAGCGGTATCACCTGAGCAGCAACGGTTAACCCAGATTTTCTGATATTGAATAACAACAAGACAACAAACCCAATACCCATTCAGCGCCTGAAATCAACGCATCGTTGTTAAAGATTTCATCACTGACACCGCCACAACACGTGCTTTCCAGCACCCTCCATCTAGGCTACGGAGATGCAGGTCGCTGCCATGATACTGCAATTTGAGGATAAGCAATCTGAATTGCTGATGGTGTTGCTCGTTTTTGCTGTCGAGTTCAGCTGGCGGAACACTGAGTCATTGCTGTCCATTGTGCCAAAATTTGTCCAACCCTTAGGCTGTCCTTTGGAAAGTTGCTGAGCAACTTTCCAAAGCGTAAAACATTCAGAAAACTTAAAAGCGGACTTCAAAGCCAGCACAAAACACCAAATCGGCAATGTCAGGACCACTTTGATTAATCACTACCGAATAACTTTCAGAAACATCATTCCAGACAGCTATGTCAGGAACACAGTCGCCACTCAAATCAACGGTAACAACTTCCGCGGGCATATTCAAAACAGGCAACGTGCCTAACAAGTTATCCAATAAGGGGCCAACCAGGTCGACCAAAGTACCCGTGCCATCACCTAATAAGACATTGATTGAGTTATCACCCATGTTCACCACCACGGCATCTTGATCGCCATCAGAGTTGATATCAACAGATACCATATCAACTGGGGCCAGACCCACCATAACCGAATTACCGGTGGCGAAAGATCCATCACCGTTGCCCAAGCGCACATTCAATATACCCAGCAATTCATCTAATACCAACATATCAACGTACCCATCGTGGTTGTAATCGGCAAAAGATACACTACCAATAGGCAACAATCCCGGAACTATGATGGGCGAATCAAATGCCCCCAAGCCATCGGCCAACAGGACATAAACTTGGCCAAGCACGTCCCTGACAATCAGGTCTTTGAGATTATTGTTATCCACTGTGCCGACATGAATCGACTGCCCCCCGGATAACATGGGCAGTAAATCAATGGTTACGGCATTGTTGAAACCTCCTGCGCCGTTGCCATAAAACAGCAATACCCGACCATTGACCAAACCATCAACTATAACCACCAAATCAAGCGCGCTGTCATCATTAACCAAGGCCAACTTAATGTCTGCGATTGACTCAGTGGGTTGCAGGCCATGGGGGATGGAGGTTTCGCTTAGAAATGAGCTGGATTGATCATGTAATGCCAGCAATAACTCTCCAGCATCACTCAAAGCCACGAGGTCTTTGATGCCATCTTGATTGATGTCACCCATATCAAACTTCAAGGTATTGAATGAAAGTGAAATCACCGACGTTGCTGTTAAATTACCGGAACAATCGCTCTGCTGAACGACCAGTTGGTTACTGGCATTGGTTGCTATTAAATCTGGACAACTGTCGGCGTTGATATCGGTGACTGCGCTGGTATTGGCTGCCAACGAAAACGACACAAATAAGAAAAAAACAACTAAGAAATACTGACAAACATTCTGACGAATATTTTCATGGCCACAGACAAACTTACGCATACCCTTCTCCAAAAAAAAAATTGGTCCCCCCCAACCTTCTCTCGGTTACAAAGCCAACTGCGCTTTATGTATACATATTAAAACATTTATAATGTCATGTCAACGCAACCCAAACGACTTAAATTGATTTTAATGCGAATTCACAATCAAAAAAAGCGCCATCTGGCGCTTTTTTTCTGGTCTTACAAAGCCTGTTTAAGCGTTGGGATAGGTGGGCCAATTAACCCCCGCAAATTTTTCCAAACAACGCAACACCTGACATGAATAACCAAACTCATTGTCATACCAACAATACAGCACCACGTGATCGTCTTCCACAATGGTGGCTTGTGAATCAATCACACAGGCTTGTCTGGAACCCACGAAATCAGTGGACACGGCTTCTGAAGAAATGGTGTAACCAATTTGTTGTTGCAAACGTGAATGCAAAGACTTGCGACGCAAAAACTCATTGAGCTCGGCCAACTCAGTGCCTTTACCCAACTGAATATTCAAAATGGCCATGGATACATTGGGTGTGGGTACGCGGATGGCGTTACCTGTCAGTTTACCCGCCAATTCCGGCAGCACTTTTGCCACCGCTTTGGCGGCACCGGTTGATGTCAATACCATGTTCAAGGCGGCGCTGCGCCCCCGGCGGTCTTTGTTGTGGTAGTTGTCAATCAGGTTTTGGTCGTTGGTGTAAGCGTGGACTGTTTCAATGTGACCATGTTTGATGCCGTATTCCTCATCCAGACACTTGAGCACCGGCACAATGGCATTGGTGGTGCATGAAGCCGCACAAATGACATCTTTATCAGGCGTAATCAAATCATGGTTGATACCATAAACGATGTTGGGTATGTCCCCTTGAGCTGGTGCTGTTAACAACACCTTGGCTGCGCCAGGTCGCAAATGGCCACGCAGACCGTCTTCGTCTTTCCACACCCCGGTGTTGTCTACAATCAGGGCGTTGTTGATACCATATTCTGTGTAATCAATATCGGCTGGTGAATTGGCATAAATGATTTGCACTTCGTTACCATTGATGACCAGTTTGTTTTGGTCTTGCAGCACGCGAATGGTGCCATTGAATTTGCCATGCACTGAATCTTTGCGCAGCAAGGCAGCCCGTTTCTCCAAATCGTTATCGGCTTTGCTTTTACGTATCACGATGGCCCGCAAAACCAACACATCACCACCACCGGTTTTGTCGACCAACAAGCGCGCAACCAATCGACCAATGCGGCCAAAACCATACAGCACCACATCCTGAGGTTGCTCCAATGGTTTGGCGTCGGAATCAATCAGGTGAGACAGTTCCTGTTTTACATAGGCATCAACGTCTTCCTGATTAACATCATCATAACTGTTATTTTTGAAATAACGGTAGACCATTTTGCCGACATCGATGTGAGCTGGACCCAGTGGTAACTCAGCAATCGACTTGATGAATGGAAAGGTTTCATACTCACTCAATTCGCTGGCTTCAACCTGACGCACAAAACGGTGGGCCTTCATCAAATCTGTGACTGATTGATTAATCATCCGTTTGCCGTACATGTACAGTGACACATTGCGACGGCGGTACAAGCGGCCAATCAGTGGAATCATGCCTTCTGCAAGGGCTTCCCGTTCTTTCCAATCAGCAAAAAATTCAGTCGGTAAAGGTCTATTCTCTTCAGTCATTGCGTCTCCAGCCTCAGGCCATTCAGGTGAACAAATGAGGTGCCAGTATGCCCTCAATAATTGGGCGCATATTCTACCATTGAATGGTGGTGTTGCACAGCATCAGGATTTTTTTAATTTCTGTAAAAAAACGCTTCCGAATTGGTTTTATTTAGATTAGAATGCGCGCTCTCGGTGTCACCGAGGTTTGAGTTACCACTGCGGAGCGGTAGTTCAGTTGGTTAGAATACCGGCCTGTCACGCCGGGGGTCGCGGGTTCGAGTCCCGTCCGCTCCGCCACTTTCCAAAGCCTTTTCCATTGAAATCCACCGCGGTTCAGTTAACATGTAAGCTCTTTTTTAAACTGCGGCGAACATGCAAAAAATCAACTGGCCCTTATTGGCTACCCTGACCACCCTACTGTTATTCACCCTGGGGTGCCAAAACCACACCATCAATCAACCCACCAGCGACTTAAAAACCCTCAATCAACGACCTGATCCCCATTCATTTTCCAGACACGATGAAGTCAAGGTCACGCACCTGAGCCTTGATTTAGCGGTGAAGTTCAAGTCCAAAACCCTCGAGGGTTCTGCAACATTAAGTTATCAGCGCCTAAACCCTGAAGCCAACAAACTGGTTCTGGACAGCCGCAACTTAAAAATCATTCGGGTAGCCGCTGAGAATAACAGCAAGAACCCCAAACTGTTGTGGCGCTACGGTGCCACCATTGCTGGTTTAGGAACTGAGTTAATCATTGATTTACCGGCAGACAACTCCCCCATCAGAATAGATTATCAAACCAGTCCCGAAGCTTCTGGATTGCAATGGCTGAATCCGAGTCAAACCACCAGCCAAACCCAACCTTATTTGTTTTCTCAGTCACAAGCCATCCATGCCCGCAGCTGGATTCCCATTCAAGACAGTCCGTCGGTCAGGGTAACCTACGATGCCAGGATCAAAGTCAAACAAGATGTCCGGGTAGTCCTCAGTGCCAATAACAACAGCCAAACAGCTGATGAGGGTGTTTACAACTTCAATATGCCACTGGCCATACCTGCCTACCTCATAGCCATCGCAGTTGGCGACATCGAACACCAAAACATCAGTGAACATGTCACCATCTATGCAGAACAACCGGTGATGGCTTCAGCCGTACATGAATTCGGCGCTACTGAAGCGATGATTACTGCCACCGAGGCGATGTATGGGCCTTATCGTTGGGGCCAATATGATTTGCTGGTGCTACCTGCCAGCTTTCCTTTTGGCGGCATGGAAAACCCCAAGCTTTCACACATCACCCCAACCATCATCGCCGGTGACCGTTCATTGGATGCTTTGATTGCCCATGAGTTGGCCCATTCCTGGTCTGGCAACTTGGTCACCAACGCCTTGTGGCAAGATGCCTGGTTAAATGAAGGCTTCACGTCATACATCGAGGCACGCATCATTGAAGCCATTTATGGCAAAGAACGCCAGGCCATGGAAGCCACCCTGGTTTATCAATCGTTGTTAGAAGCCATGGCTGACATGACAGCAGATGAACAAAAACTGATTAACCCCAACCTCAGCCAGGATCCCGATGATTATTTTTCTGCTGTTACCTACGATAAGGGCAGATTCTTTCTCGACTGGATGGAGCAGCAAGTTGGACGCGAAGCCTTTGATGCTTTTTTAAACCAATACTTTGATCACCATGCATTCCAAAGCATCACCACCGCAGATTTTGTGGCTTTTCTAGACCAGCACCTGTTACAAGCCCACCCGGGTAAAATCACCCTTGACCAAGTCAAGACTTGGTTGCATGAACCCGGTATACCCAGCTGGTTTACACCGCCATCGACCGACCGATTCATCCGCATTGACCAACAAGTGGCAGACTGGCAAACGGGTCAATTGGCCCTGAATGACATGGATACCCAATCCTGGACCACCCAGGAATGGTTGCATTTTCTCAAGGCTTTGCCCAATTCAATGACCACCACTGAACTGGCAGAGTTGGATCGTGCTTTTGACTTGACGGAACGACAAAACAACGAAGTGGCCCATGTCTGGTTGTTGATCAGCATACGCCACCAATACCAACCAGCCTATGCGCGCTTGATTGATTACCTGACCCAGATTGGACGGGTGAAATTAATCAAGCCCTTGTATGAAGCATTGATGGCAGAACCAGCACTGCACGAACTGGCGGCAAACATTTATTTCAAAGCCCGCCCAGGTTATCACAACATCGCGACTCATCAGATAGATGACATTGTTGGCTTTCAAGCCAATGGTGAAGCCGAGAATTAAAGCTTTGAGTGAATTTTTGCAGAAGATAATAATGATTCTCAGATTAGAATAGCCGCATGCTTGAACAAATCAGTCCCTTGTGGACCGTGTTAACAAATCATCGCCAAAAAGGTCGACCATTGGTATTGGCTACCCTGGTTCGCACCCGGGGTTCCAGCTACAAAAAAGCTGGTGCAATGATGTTAATTGAGGCCAATGGCACCACCCATGGTTTGCTCAGTGGTGGCTGTCTGGAACAGGATTTGGCCGAACATGCCCAAGCGGTTTTCTCAAGTGCTGAACCGATGTTGTTGCATTATGACATGAGCGATGACTCTGTATTTGGGCTCGGCGCCGGTTGTGATGGTCAGCTGGATATTTTATTGCAATTGCTGAAGGGTGATTACCTGCCTCTGAGTGCTTTGAATCCAACACCCGGTGAAGCCAGCTTAGCTCACCTGACGCTGGTCACCGATCCGGAATCAAACGTCCCTTTGGCTGCTTATCAAGTCAGCACCCAAGCACAAACATGGCAGTCACATCCGGATGTTAAACCCAATGCGACAGGAGTCACAACCCTGACTTACCAGCCCCCACCCAGGCTGATTATTTGTGGTGCGGGCATCGATGTCATCCCCCTGCTGAAAATTTTTCATTTACTGCATTGGCACATCACCCTCACCGACCACCGGCCGGCATTGTTGTCAGCTGAATGGGTACCCACAAGTACTCAGGCCTGTTGTGTGCCCATCAGAGCCCTCAATGAAAAGCTGCCTGAAGCAAGTTTTGATGGAGCCATCATCATGAGTCATAATCTGCAGCGTGATGCGGCCTACCTGCTTCATTTCAATCAAGCAAAAACACCGTGGATTGGCCTGTTGGGACCGCCTGAACGGCGCGACAAAGTTTTAAAACTGGCCCAACTGGACGCCAGTGAGCTGTCCTCGAAGTTACACGCACCCATCGGCCTGAACCTGGGCGGACACACGCCGGAAAACATAGCCATCACCATTGTGGCACAACTACAGCAACACTTTTATCGGCAAACATGATTATTCACGGATTGATTTTGGCAGCAGGTGAATCGTCGCGTCTGGGACAACCTAAACAATTGGTTCAATGCCAAGGCCTCAGTCTGCTACAGATGACAGAAAACAAAGTAAATCAGGTCGTATCTCGCACTTGGGTGGTGCTTGGATTCCAGTCTACTTTATGTGCCAAAGAAATCCACGCGTCCGAGGTCATCATCAATAAAGATTGGCAAGCTGGCCAGAGTCGGTCATTACATGTGGGTTTAAAACGGGCCATGGCAGGCGCTGATGCGGTACTGGTTGCTGTTTGTGACCAACCCCGCATTGGTGTGCCCCATTATCAGCAAATGGTACAACAAGCGCAGAATCATCCTGACCTGATTATCGCTTCGGCATACCAAAACACCGTGGGCGTTCCGGTGATCTATCCGCTTGCCCATTGCCGTGCCCTATTTGCCAACCCGGAGTATTCAGGCGCACAGTACCTGCGACACCAGCAATCAAGAATTCACCCGATTCCCTGCGAGTCCGGTGCCTTTGATGTGGACTGTCCCCGTGATTTAGAAAGTCTGTGACTGACCATGTCCTCAGCTTCATTCGACCGTGTCGATTGTGGTGGTTGACAGTGACACAGAGCTGAGTTTAAATGATTGGTTAACTTTATAATACAATTGCAGTGACTGAAACCTTTATCCTGACCCTTCTAATCCAAGCCATCAGTGCTTTTTTGATTGGTGGATTGTTATTCCATTTTGCTAAAATCTATCAGCGCCAGTACCTGTACTACTGGTCATATAGCTTTTTCTGTCTGACTTTGTTTATGGCCTGTTCATTTATTGCTTTGCAGTTCATAGGCATGAAAAGTTCCCCCTCTTCATTGCCCAGACTGGCCAATTTATTTGTCATGTCAATGGCAGGATACCTACAAATCGCCTGCCTGGTGATTGGTACCATGTCTTTAATAAAAGACCAACACATCTCCAAACAAACCACCGTTGGCTTGGTAATGGTCTGTGCTGCTGGGGCACTGTTCATCACCTTGTATAATAATTGGGCCTTGGAAGAACGGTCGTTGCGGTATTTGATGCGTGTCGGTTTGCGCTACCTGATAGCAGGTATCGCCTTCATTGGCACCGCTGTTTATATACTCAGAAAAGACCCCAATCCCTTGTTTGGTAAAAAATTAGTCACTGTCGGTTTTTTTACTTATGGCTTTGAAATGGCATTTTTGGGATGGCTCACTGTTGAAAACCACTTGTTCGGTGGCAGTGAGTTACTGCCAGTCCTGGTGCCTTACCACGGTTTGTTTGAATTGATGTTATACCCTTTGATTGCCCTCGGCCTGGTGGTCTGGCTGTTGGAGATTGAAAGACGTCATGGACAAGAGGTCAGCGAACAACTGAAACATTTGAATCGGACCGATCGACTGACCGGTTTACCCAACCAGGAAGCCCTGAAAAAATACCTCAAACAATGGCTGAATCAAAGCCACAAGCATGAGACCATGACTTTGACCCTGTTTGGAGCCGACAAAATGGGTCGCTTCAATCACGGCGAAGGCATCGACAAAGGTGACATGTTGTTGGTGGCCTTAGCCAAGCGACTTGAAATCCTGTGTAAAGGCCAACCATTCATTGGTCGTTTGTATGGTGATGTGTTTGTGGTGATTCACAGTGGCTATGGCAACCTCCAACTAAAGAAAGTAGAAACCTTGCGTTCAAATTTGTCCAGACCATTTAAAATCAGTGCCAAAACTTATTACCTGGAGGTCAGTTCAGGTTCCACCAAAGTGAGCACTGAACTTGGCGTTGATGAGATGTTAAAGCAAGCCAACATGGCACTCCAGTCTGCCAAGTTCAATGGTGGCAATCAGTCCAAAAGGTACCGCAAGGACATCAGGGTGCCATCAGCCAATGACCTGAGTTTTGAAAATGAATTGCGAACGGCTTTCAAACAAAACCAATTTGAATTGTATTACCAACCCATCTGGTCAGACAAAAACACCATTTATTGTTTTGAGGCGCTGATACGCTGGAACCACCCCACCAGAGGCATATTAACGCCTGGGTCATTTTTGTTTCTGGTGCAGCAATTGGGTTTGATGGTTGAATTGGATATGTGGGTCACCGAGCAAGCATTTCAGCAGGTGAAACTGTGGCGACAAATCAATCCTGACGCTGCGCAAATAACCGTCAACTTGTCCTCAGACAGCATTCAATCAGGACAAATTGTTAAGCATTTCAAACAAACCTCACTGAAGCACAAAATCACCCCAGAACACATCATCGCTGAAGTCACAGAAAACACTGCCATCAACAACATGGAAAGTGGTACCAATGCCCTGTTGGAATTACAAAACATGGGCGTCCAAATTGCCATTGATGACTTTGGCACCGGATATTCCTCACTGAATTACTTGACCACATTCCCGGCCAATGTGATCAAATTCGACCGCAGCTTTGTTTCAGACTTTGACCAATTACACAACAGACAAATCCTCCAGGCCATGGTGCCGTTGTGCCAGCGATTGGGCAAAAAAGTCATTGTTGAAGGGGTTGAAACCAAGCGCCAATTTGACTTGATCAGCGACTTGTCTGTTGATGGCTACCAAGGTTTTTATTTGAGTCACCCAGTGCCCATAGCTGAAGCCACTAAAATGCTGACCATCAGCAAAAAATCTTACCTTAAACGCACTTTTCCACCAGGCTTTTGATTAAACTTCTGGCTCTTCAGCCACGTGATGACGAAATTTCAGCAACAGGATAAAAGCCACTGCGGTGGTGCCCAAGAAGCCACTCACTATGGGTGTGACATGCAAACTGTATTGTTGTGAAATGCTGATCCCCAGGATGGCAGCAATCAAAGCCGACAACATGCCTATCACTGATGCGCCCATGCCGGCGTGGTTCCCCAATGGCAGCATGGCAATGGCAATCACATTACCAAAAATCAATCCCACACAGATGTTGATTAAACCAATCAATGCAATAAACACAGCCAAGGGCGGCACACCACCATACCAACTGACCAGCACCATGCCAATGACCTCAATCACCAACAAGCTGCCCATGGCCTTAACGGTCACTCGCATCGCCCCCACTTGCATCACAATTTTTGAGTTGATAAATGCCGCCAGGCCAAAAAACAGTGCCAAGCCTCCAAAGATGTAAGGAAAGGCCTCTGCCACCTGATAGGTGTGACTGAACAATTGTTGTGCACTGTTGAGGTATGCCATAAAACCACTGAATATCAAGCCACTGATGATGGCAAATACCACACTCACCGGTTGACCAATGACCGTTTTGAAAGATGCCCAGACTGGTTTTAAACCTCGTGGTTTGCGCCGTGCTACCGATAAGGTTTCCGGCAACCTCAAGGCACTCCAAACCATCAGCACCATGCCAAAAGCAATGAAGGTGTATAAAATGCTGTGCCAATGACCGACATACAACAACACGCTGCCGATACTGGGGGCAAACACCGGAACCATAATAAAAATCAACATCACCAGTGAGGTGATTCTGGCCATCTCGTTACCTGCATAGAGGTCTCGAGTGATGGCATTAACCATGATTCTGGCTGCGGCTGCACCCACACCTTGAAAAGCCCTGGACAATAAAAACAAGGCATAAGAATCCACCCAAACCAGGGCTACGGAAGTCAATACATACAAACCCGTTCCAAACAACAACACCGGTTTTCGACCCAGGCTGTCAGAAATGGGGCCATAAAAAATTTGGGCCACAGCAAAACCCAACATATAGGCGGTAATAATCCACTGTTGTTGGTTGGCTGAATCCAGTGAAAAGGAGTCGGCAATCAATGCCATGGCAGGCAATTGCAAATCAATCGACAATGCCCCTAAGGATGTCATCAACGCCAACAAAACAATCATTTCAAGTTGTGAAATGGCGGGTTTTTCGGCGTTGTTATGCATTAATAAATCAGGATCCGCATCAATTACCAGTGGCCATCACGGCACAATCACGTCCCCGTTGCTTGGCAGTGTATAAGGCTTTATCAGCTTGATACATGGCTCTTGAGGTACCTGATTGGTTGGCTTTTTTTATTTTGCTGTAGCCTATCGAAGCCGTTAACTCAACGCGGGCGGAGCCTAGTTCTATCACGGTATTTTTGATGGTTTGTAGCAGATGACTGGCGTATGAATGTAACTCTTTTTCAGACACGTCATCGGTTACCAGCACGAACTCTTCTCCTCCCCAGCGGCCGACCATGCGGTTATGGTTAGATTCTTGCATCAATGACTCAGAAATTTTCTTTAACGCATGGTCACCAAAATCGTGGTCATATTCATCGTTGACCTGCTTGAAGCGATCCAAATCAAGCAACCACAAATACCTGTGTTGAGTACCTTTTATTGGGCGTTGGTGCAACCACTCTAAAATCCCACGGCGGTTGGCCAACCCAGTCAAGGCATCGGTCATGGCCATTTTCTTTAATTTTTTATTCGACAAGACATACCACCAAACTGAAAACACAAACATCAACACCACCGCAGCGATGGATAAAGTCATCACCTGACTTTTGTGTTCTGCTTCTTTGATTCTGATCTGGTCAGCGATACGCTCGTTTTTTAATGTGGCCAGCTCTTCGCGTTCTTTGCTGTCATTCAACCTGGCCTGCATTTGTGCCATGGTTTCCTGATTAAAAGTATCTTGGCGTTGTTGCTCAACCTGTCTGGCTAATTTAAAAATTTCTAAGGCCACAGGCAAATCAACCATGCGCTCATACGTCAGTGCCAAGGCATGTAAAGGGTTGGCACTTCCCAGCAGTATTTCCTGGTTGTCTTCATGGGTAAAATAGGCTTTGACCTGGTCAGCATAGGTCCTCGCTTCATCAAACTTACCTTGGTAAGACTTGATGGCCGCCAAGGTACTCATCAAGTTGTAGTAATCATTGTATTTACTGCCACTGTTTTCCAGTAACGCTAGCCCTTGTACTGCATATTTTTCTGCCTCGTCATACTGCTGTAAACCGGAATGAGCAGCTGCCAAACCGGCATAAACCTGTGCGGTGCGACTGCTGGGCCACTGGTCATTGATCATGGCCTCAACTTGTTCGAAAACACGCAGGGCTTCGGTGTAACGTTTTTGTCCATTCAAGGTGGCGGCCAGATTGAACAACACCGGTGGTTGATACCTGAAATCATCAATTTCAGCCATCAGCTTCAAGGCCTCATAGTAGTTGTCAATGGCCTGCTCATGTTCACGCAATTCTGAATTGAGCACACCCAGGTTCACCAACACCGGTATTTGTTGTTTCTGGGCATTGATGGTTTCCCCTTGACGCAAGGCTTGTGCGTAATTATCAGAGGCGCTGACGCGATCCCCAATGCGATGAAACACACTGCCAGCGCGTCGCGAAAGCAGCACACTGTCATCACTGGGCGTCATCTGGAGAGCCAACTGTTCGAGCTGGATGGCTTGAATGCGGGCATTTTCCATTTGGTCTAAACTGGCATAAGACCAACCCAGGCATCCCAGCACTTTGCCGTATTGGACTGGCTGTAATTGTCGATCGAGTTGATTCAATAATGACAGACCCAGAGCCACCGCTTCATTGGGTTTTTGATCTTCTAATTGGCTGCATTGCTGAATGGATTCTTCTGTGACTTCATTGGCTGCAGCTGCTTGCATATCCTGCGCATACAGGCACTGTCCAGACAGCAACAACAGTCCGAGCATTGCTTGTATTTTGAACCACTCAGTGGTTACAAAACGCCTCATTATCAACCCCTCAATTTTGTTCATTTCTCACACCACACAAAGAGTTCAATCATCATAAATGATGTGCTTGTGTTGCACCTTTTTTTTATCTTTAAGCCGCTCTATTTGTGTCATTATCACAGGATAGATTACTTGGTAACAACTCGCATGAGGCATAGATGACAAAGGGTGACAAAAATTGTTCATCATGCGTCATTGTAACCACCCTAAAAACCCGGTAAGAAGCGGCAGCACCAAACCCACCAATGCCGTCAGGTATGCCCACCTTAGTAAGCGATACTTGCGCCGTAAAATAACGCCAATTTGGTATAGGTCTCTGATCAACATGGTTCTGGCCTGTTCGTTGTCGGTCAGCTGTGACTGCAGGTACGCCACATATTGGGACTCAGAATAACGGGTAAAAAAACCAAAAAATAGCGGGTTCTGGATTTGTTGAATGTCTTCCATAAAAGGTCCATGGATGTTTTTCGGTATCAACACCAACACCGTCAAAACCAATGGCACCAATTGCACCACCATCAGCACCACCATCGGCCCAAGCCAGGCTGATGGTTCAGTCAGTAAGGTCGGCAAACGCGTCAGCACCACCGTATAGACCAGCACCAAAGTACCAATCAGGATGTTGGCTTTTTGATCTGCCATCAGATTCAATTGTGTTTGATTCTGGTGCGCCGTACGCAACGTCTGAATCACATCATTGCTTGGTTTGCTGTTCTCACCTGCATGCATCAGAAAATTATAACACCGCCACACCAATCATGTGACCAGTCTCTGGGTTATATCAACAGCTGATGCGATAAAAGCCATCTTGCGATTGCTCTCAGGCATCCTGAACAATCACCACTTCTTCATGAAAAGTTATTTGGTGTTGCGCACACAAGGCTTTGATTTGATCTACCGACATTTTTTTCAACTTAACCGGTTCTCCCGATTTGAGCAACAGCACTGGGAACGTGGCTGATCCCTCTGCCCAGACTTCCACTTTTTCTATGTTGTGCCAGGCATAATTAACCACCGTGCGCTCGGCTTGTGAGTATCGGGCAAAACCGAATGGTGTGACGAATGTTTTGGGGTTCTTGTTGGGAAAGAACTTCATTTTGATCATGTTGATGATCAGTACCACTGGGATCAACACCACCATCAACAGCAAGACGGGAATCATCACCAATAAAATCAATATAAATGTCAACCAACTCAAGGGGTGGCGGCCGTTGGGCATGTTGCTGAGGATAAGGTGAGTAAACTTCATCGATTTCAGACCCCCAATACGGCTTTGGTTTCAAGGAACTCATCAAATCCCTGTGGCCCACGTTCCCGGCCATTGCCTGAATGTTTGTAGCCTCCAAATGGTGCCGTGCGATCCATTTGTGCTCCATTGATGTGAATCATGCCAGCACGCAACTGCTGCGCCACTTGCTGAACCCGATCGCTGTCGGCACCAGAAACATAGCCTGACAGACCATAGTCGTTGTCATTGGCCAATTGTATGGCTTCGGCTTCGTTGTCATAAGGTATGACGCACAAGACCGGACCAAAAATTTCGTTTCTGGCAATCTTCATGTCATTGCTGACAGGACTGAATGCTGTGGGTTTAACGTAGTATCCGGTAGACAAATTATCGGGTTTTCCTAAACCACCGGTCAATAATTTTGCCCCCTCATCGATGCCTTGTTGCAACAGTTTTTGGATGCGGTCAAATTGCGTTTTTGATACCACCGGTCCGGCGAATGTGCCTTCTTCATTGGGGGCACCCACTGTGATTTTTTCCATGGTGGCGGTGATGACTTGTTCGGCTTCAGCCAGTCGCGATTTGGGTACCAGCATTCTGGATGGCGCATTGCAGTTTTGGCCTGAATTCACACACAGGGTTTTGACCCCACCAGCCACAGCTTTGGCAAAGGCCTCGGTGGACAGGTCATCAAGAATGATGTTGGCTGATTTACCACCCAACTCTTGGGTAACGCGCTTGATTGAAGGAGCGGCATCCTGCGCCACGGCGATCCCTGCACGTGTTGATCCGGTAAAAGAAACCATGTGGATATCCGGGTGTGCTGATATGGCAGCACCCACGGTGGGGCCATCGCCGTTAACCATGTTGACCACACCGGCCGGCACGCCGGCATCATGTAGCACCTGCATCAGCAAATAGGCTGAAAATGGCGCCACCTCAGATGGCTTCCAAACCACCGTACAACCGGTGGCCAGAGCCGGTGCCAACTTACAACCGATCTGGTTGACTGGCCAATTCCAGGGTGTAATGAATCCACAAACTCCAATGGGTTCTTTGCGGATCAATGCACTTTCTTGTTTGAATTCGAAATCATAATCTTTCAACACCTCGATGGCAGATTTGAAATGCAGGTAGCCGGAGGCGGCCTGGTTGGATTCACTCAACCATTTGGGCGCCCCCATTTCTTCGGTGATGGCAGCGGCTATTTCAGCCGATTTTTTCTTGTACTCGCTGGCGATGTTTTGCAACAATTCGAGGCGCTCTTCACGACTGGTTTGCGAAAAATCCACAAACGCTTGACTGGCTGCCTGGACCGCCTGATTGACGTCATCAGCAGTGCCTAAGGAAATGTTTCCAGCCACCTGTTCAGTGGCAGGATTGATCACGTCGAGGGTTTTGCGGTTGGTGGGTGTAACCCATTGGCCATTGAGGTAAAAATCTGTGTAATTGCGCATGGAGCTGAGTGGTTTTTGTGAGTGTTACATCATAATGGGTTGTCACCCCTGACGTTTCAAGCCCAAGGGCGTAAAATGTACCGATGAGCACGCAACCCAAAAGCTTCAGAAAAACCCACAACAACCCTGCATCCTTGCATGCCGAAGCCGATGGTCTCCACCGTTTGGCCATCACTTGCCAGCAAGGTGATGTGCCGTTGTCTGTTGCCCGGGTCATCTCAGTCACCGACCAAGAACTGTGTACTCAATGGATTGACCAACAAGCCGGCAGTCGTGAACAATTCATGCAATTGGGACAGGCGTTGGCCCAGTTGCACAATATCCATTTTGATCAGGTTGGTCTGGAGCGAGACAATTTCATTGGTCTCAACCCACAACCCAACGGGCTCAGTGATGATTGGGGAAGTTTCTTTGTCACCCAAAGGTTGGGTTTCCAGGTTTCTTTGGTAGCCAATCCATCCTTTGCCGAGGCATGCCAGCAATGGTTGACTGATCTGGCTCCTGCTTTGCAAAACTGGCTAAATCAAAATTGTCAGCATTTCAGTCTATTGCACGGTGATTTGTGGTCTGGGAATGTGTTGTTTGATCACCAGGGTGCCTGGTTGATTGATCCGGCTGTCTATCAAGGTGATGCTGAAGCAGACCTGGCCATGACCTTCTTGTTTGGTGGTTTCCCAGCAGCCTTTTATCAAGGGTATGAAAAAATTAGGCCGCGCTCGACTGCCTATCCCATAAAGCAAGTGGTGTATAACTTGTACCATCAGCTAAATCATTACAACCTGTTCGGTGACAGTTACCGCTCGGGTTGTGAACGCGCCTTTGCTATAATGGGTGAGTTCTTCAACAGCAACACCCATTCATGACCCAAGTCACGCCGTTTCTGATGTTCACCGGACAAGCTAGCCAGGCGCTGGAACTTTATCGCAGTTGTTTCAGTGATTTCAACATCATCCAGTTGGAAAAATACCCGGAAGACGATGTTGAAATGAAGGGTAAAATTCACTATGGCTTGATTGAAATCCATGGCCAACAACTGGCGGTGATAGATTCGCCGGCAGTGCATGCCTTCGATTTCACTCCATCGCTGTCCTTGATGGTTGAATTTGAGGACCGCAAGACCATCGAGTCTGCCTACCAAAAATTGGTCAAACGCGGTGAAATTTTGATGCCACTGGATCATTATGAATTCGCGCGCCAATACGCCTGGATCAATGATCCATACGGCGTATCTTGGCAGCTTAAGTTGGCTTGAATAAACCCATTGAATGAGTCACCCAATGAGTTAATGGGCAGATTGATTAATCGTTACTTCTTACCAATCAAATAATACAGAATCAATCCCAACAACGGCAGTGCCAAAATGACTATCACCCACAGGATTTTTTCTTCAACTTTGCGCCCGGAATTAAGCACATCGATAATGGCTATGATATCCAGTATCAGTATGATCAGGCCAATGATGCCACCACCCCAACCAAAACCAAACAATGGGTCAGCCACAGCCAATGAACTGAACAAGATTAAAGACAAAAGGGTTAAAGTTTTCATGATTCTTCCTGATTTGAAAACCATTACACTATCAGGCTGACCGTGAAACCAGCGTAGAGTATCAGTCAGACTTCAAGTGATCATCCACCATCATGCCGCGACTGACCGCCCGCTTAATCCACTGTTTGCGGGCAAAGGCTTGCATGTCCTGAATCTGATCCAATTCATCCATGATTTCCAGCCCCAGCAAGGTTTCAAAGACATCTTCCAGGGTAACCAGCCCTGATACATCACCATATTCGGTCACCACCAACGCCATGTGCTGGCTGTTTTCCATCAAGTTTTCCAACAGCGCCGGCAGAGACTGATCTTCCAGAACCACTTCCAGTTCACGACTGAGGGCTTTCAGTTTGGGGTTTTCGCCCTTGGCTTTGGCCAACAGCACATCAGACTTAAGCACAAAGGCATTACTGTCATCCATGGCCTCCTGATACAACGGCAAACGGGAAAATCGCACGTTCACCAACTCATCAAAAACCTCGTTGACGGTGGCATCTTGCTGAAAACTGGTCACCACACTGCGTGGTGTCATGATGTCTCTGCTTTTCAGTGAACCCAATTTGAATAAATTATTGATGATTCGTGACTCGTGTTTATCAATTTGTCCCGAACGCTCACCCAACCCAGCCATCGCCAGAAATTCCTCACGGTTAAACAAGTGGTGTTTTTTGCCTTTGGAAATCAGTTTGGTGATGAGTTCTGACATCACTATCAAGGGATACAATAGTTTAATCAATACGGCCACAAAGGCAGTCGTGGGACCAGACAATCGTTTCCAATAAACCGCACCAATGGTTTTGGGAATGATTTCAGAAAACACCAATATCAACACCGTGATGACCGCGGAAAATATCCCGATCCAGGCGTCACCAAACACATGGGTGGCTTTGGCACCTGCGACGATGGCACCGACGGTATGGGCGATGGTATTTAAAGTCAGGATGGCTGCCAACGAACGATCAACTTCATCAAATCGCAACTTCTTAACGCGCGCGGCTTTTTGCGGGTTGGTGAGTTTCAGTTTTTCCACGTAAGAAGGGGTAATACTGAGCAACACAGCTTCAGCAATGGAACACAAAAAGGAAAACAACAACGCCGCCAGGACGTAAACGATCAGTAAAAACATGTCAGTGATTGTATCGGATTACTTGCATAAATTTGGTTAAAAGGAATATTTTTCAAGGTCGGATATGTAATAAGACTTATTTGTAAACCACATTAACTTAAACATTGTCATCCCCGGGTCAAGCCCGAGGATGACAGTGTTGAGAGGTGAGTTTGAGTAAGACAGACCTAAGAAGGAATAAACACACCAAAAATTAACCCGCCTTTTTCAGGTACACCAACAACAACGACACCGCTGCTGGGGTCATGCCTTGGATGCGGGCAGCCTGGCCGATGGTGGCCGGTTTGACTTGGTTCAGCTTTTCAGTCAGTTCGCCACTGAGTCCTTGGATGCCGCTGTAATCCAGGTCCAAGGGCAAGGGTTTGTTTTCATGGGCTTTGGCCTTATCGATTTCCTGTTGTTGGCGTTCTAAATATCCGGCATATTGGGTCTGTATTTCAATTTGTTCCAACACTTTTTCTGCAGCCGATGGTAATTGAACTTCATCCAGCGCCATCAACATACCGATGTTGACTTCGGGTCGACGCAACAGGTCATAAGCGCTGACTTCTTTGCTGATATCTATGCCGGTTTGGGTGATGAATTTTTTACCCAACGCATTGTTGGGGCTCAGCCATATGGCTTTCAGGTGTTCCAAAGAGCCATGTACATGGTCCCTTTTCTCGGTAAACGCAGCCCAGCGCTGATCATCAACCAATCCCAATTCACGGCCCTTTTCAGTCAGTCTAAAATCGGCATTGTCTTCCCTGAGCATCAAGCGGTATTCTGCCCGCGATGTGAACATGCGGTAAGGTTCATTGGTGCCTTGGGTGATTAAATCATCAATCAACACACCCATATAAGCTTCATTTCTGGCCGGTGTCCAGGACGGTTTACCAGCCACTTTCAGTGCCGCGTTCATGCCTGCAATCAAGCCTTGCGCCCCGGCTTCTTCGTAGCCAGTGGTGCCATTGATCTGGCCGGCAAAAAACAGGCCATCCACATACTTGGTTTCCAACGATGCTTGTAAGCCGCGTGGATCGAAAAAGTCATACTCAATGGCATAACCTGGCCGGGTGATGTGGGCATTTTCGAAACCTTTGATTGAACGTACCAATTTCAATTGCACATCAAATGGCAACGATGTGGAAATGCCGTTGGGATACAACTCGTGGGTACCCAAGCCTTCTGGCTCAACAAATATTTGGTGTGAATCTTTGTCGGCAAAGCGCATGATTTTGTCTTCAATGGAAGGACAGTAACGCGGTCCTTTGCCTTCAATTTCCCCTGAGTACATCGGCGACCGATCCAGCCCGGCACGGATGTGGTCGTGGGTTTGCAGGTTGGTGTGGGTGATGTAACAACTGACCTGCTCAGGGTGTTGATTCAATGAACCCATGTATGAAAACACCGGCCTGGGCGAATCTCCAGGTTGTTCTTCCATCACTGAAAAATCCACCGTTTTGCCATCGATGCGAGGTGGTGTGCCGGTTTTCAAACGCGCCACCTCAAATGGCAAGGCCCGCAATTTTTGTGCCAACACAGTGGCTGGCGGATCGCCGGCCCTGCCACCCGCAAAATTGCTTGTGCCGATGTGGATTTTGCCGGCCAAAAAAGTACCCACTGTCAACACCACAGTGGAAGCCATAAAGGTCAACCCCATCTGTGTCACTGCGCCCTTAACCTGATCGTTTTCTATGATCAAGTCTTCTACGCCCTGTTGAAAGATATGTAAATTCTGTTGGTTTTCAACCGCCTCACGGATGTGTGCCCGGTACAAGTTGCGGTCACATTGGGCACGGGTGGCACGCACCGCAGCGCCTTTGCGTGAATTGAGGGTACGCCATTGGATCCCGGCATGGTCGGTGGCCTGAGCCATCACCCCACCCAAGGCATCAATTTCTTTGACCAAGTGGCCTTTGCCAATACCGCCGATGGCTGGGTTACAGCTCATTTGGCCGATGGTTTCGATGTTGTGGGTCAACAACAATGTTTGGGCACCCATGCGCGCTGCAGCCAGCGCGGCTTCCGTACCGGCATGCCCGCCTCCCACTACAATCACATCAAAAACCTGGTCGTATTTCATTACTTAGCTAAAATCTCAAGACAACCCTATATTTTAGCCATTAAACCGCTATTAACAAGCAAAGTGACATCAAAAAAGGCCTTCTTTGGCCTTTTTTGATGGTGATTTCGCTCACCTACCCCTCTTTGATAGATGCAATTGTTCTTTGGAGGGTTTCACTGCAGGGCCGCACTCATCCTGGCGGCCCATGTTTCTGTCAATCAAAAGGTCTGGGTATAGCGGGCATACACCACAGCGCCTCTGGGGTCATCGGTACTTTTGAAGTAACCCGCTTCTTCACTGGTGTTGGGATCGAACACCGGATCCTTGTCGGTACAATTGATGCAACCCAGTTGCAATTTCTTGTCCTGCCCTATCAACATCGTATAGGCCAGGTCGAAAGTGGTCCAAGAAGGGGTGTCAGCCGTGCCGGTGATGCTGTTCACTTGGGTTGTTCTCAAACCGCTGCGGTAGTTGGCTGTTGCTTGCACGCTGTGGGCTCCGCGGCTGTATGACACCGAGAAGTTGTTGCGCAACTGGGGAAAATCACCCAACACCACGTTGCCGGTGCCATCAATCGGTGCACCTGTCACGGGATTGTTATTGGCATCGAGCACGATCGGAGCAAAATCAAATTGATCATAATAGGTCGCACTGTTTTTGAATCCCAATCGACCACTGGACAATTCCATGTGATACGCCAAGGTTAAGTCAAAACCATTGACGGTTTGGAATGCGCCGTTATTGAAAGAACGAACCACCCTGGTAATGGGGGTTCCTGGACCGCCCAACCGGATCACTTGGTTCGGATCATTCAGGGCCAGGATGGTGTTCAAGGGCAATTGCACAATGATGTTTTCATGGTCGAAATTGAAGTAATCAAATGACACCACGAAATTTTCAAAGAAATCGGGTTCCCAAACCACACCAATATTATATGACTCTGATTCTTCTGGTTGCAGTGCGGGGTTACCTGAATTGTCTACTCGGGTTTGACCGTTACCACAATCAGCCGGGGTCAAATCTGCGGCATTGCCATTTTGACCGGGAACTCCGCCGGTTGGGTCTGGGCAACGAACCGGATCAACCAATGTCGGAAAACTGCTGACCACGCCACCAAACAGCTCTGGCAAAGATGGCGCCCGGAATGATTCGCCGTATGAAGCCCTGACCAACAATTGTGGAATGGGTTGCCACTTGATGCCGACTTTGGGCTTGGTGGTGGTACCGAAATCTGAGTAATCTTCATAGCGTGCTGCTATTTGCATTTCTACTGTATCGTGAAATGGGATCACCACCTCGGCATAAAGCGAAGTCACATCCCGTTCACCAAAAGTATCGTTGGCTCGCCCAGTACCCACCAGACCACCGGAATTGCGCAACGGGTCTGATTCATTGGCAAAGTACTGCTCACGGAACTCAATACCCGTGGCCAGACTCAAATCCCCAGCTGGCAAGGCCATCAACGGTCCGGAAAAGTTAGCGACCGTGCTTTTTTCCCAGCTGACATTGCGGTTCTCAAACGTCACTTTGGCGATGTCAATGATGCGTTGCTCATTGGTAGCGAACGGGTTGTAATACAACACCTCACCACTGCCGCTGGGGTCATTCATGCCCAGGAATAATTGTTGAAGCGCCACACCATTGATGCCGTTGCGGTTCTCCACCAGGACATTGCTGCGGGTGTAACCAACACCGATGTCGTAATCCCAACTGCTGGAACCCAGGTATCCTTGTACGCCAGCATTGAATCGATAACCTTGCGAATTGATTTCACCGGTCCTGGGGCCAAAATCAGTGGGTCGATACAACAAACCCAAATCCTCACCCGAAGTGTTGTAAGGGTTTTCTGCTGGAAAATAAATCAACAGGTTTGAAAAGGGCAACTGACTTCTGGTGGCTTGTTGCTCCGGTGTCAGGATGCTGACCGTACTGGATCCGGCCACGTTGTAAACACTGGTCCAGGGAGCCGGTGCGGCGATGTTGACGCTGCGGTTGTTGTTATAAGCAGCATCCACGTACAACTCCATGTTGTTGTTAATCTCATGAGTCACAAACAACGAGGTAGCAAAACGTTCACTGTCCGGGTAGAAGTTGATGAAATCGTTGTAGTTGAAAGAACAGGCAGTTCCTCCCAAGGCATTGATGACAGAGGTACAATTGTCAGCTGCTTCAACGGTGAAGTTATCAAATGAAATCAATGTCGGTGGCGAACCAAATAAACTGCGCTGATCAACCCCGCCACGTGACCGGTGATCGGCCGTTGCAGAAAAGTCTCGGTCTCTATAAAACAAAGCCTCACGATCAAGGTAATTGAAGGTAGTGGTAAAGTGGGTGCGGTCGTTGCCACCGCCGAAAATCACATTGAAACTTTTTTGCGGGCTATCGCCTTCCACATCGGTTTGATAGCCTACCGACATCTCCGTGCCCTCGTAGTCCTTGCGCAACACGATGTTCATCACCCCGGCAACGGCATCCGCACCATAAATCGCCGATGCACCATCTTTAAGCAACTCAATGCGTTCTATGGCAGCCATGGGAATGGAATTAAGGTCAACAAAAGATGAGGTGATGTTTTGGGCTTGGCCATAGCCGGCCACACGGCGGCCATTAATTAACACCAAAGTGGCATTCAAGCCCAAGCCACGCAGGTTCAAACTGCTGGTGCCATTGGCAAATGAATTGTTGTTGTCATCGCCCACATTGGCAGATGAAATGGTTAAAGTCCTGACAAAATCCTGAATGGTGTTGTGACCTGACATCTCCAATTCATCACGACCGATGACGACCACCGGCGATACGCCTTCCAAGTCAGTGGTCCTGATTCTTGAACCCACCACTTTGATGGTACCTTGCTCAGCCACATCTTCCTCGTTGTCGTTATTTGTTTGTTGCGCCTGTACCTGAGTGGCCAGCAATGCACTGTATCCCAGGCCCTTCAACAGCCGGGATATATTGGCAGTTAACAGTTTTTGTTTCATGTTTTTCTCCTTTATTAGTTATTGTCGTACTATATCTTTCGTATCTACTTATATTATAGTACTAAGCTTTTAGTATTTGTCAATACAGAAATACTTTTTTTCTTAAAAAGTGGTTAATCAAAGAGAAAGTTATTGGTGATTGATGGGAAACTGCACAACCGCCTTCCCCCGTAAACTGCTTGTGCTTATCAACCAGGCTCGCAAGTTTTTTGAACAGCAGCTATGAACTGAATCAGGACCTTTTACCCACTTCAATGCGAATAAACTCTGGCAAATAGGAAGGGGTGCAATTGCGCGCCACCACTTCGTCCTTGTACAAACCCGTGGTTTGACCCAAGTTGATGCAACGGTCTCGGTATCGAGGTTCAAATATGCCAATTTGACCAGCACAAAAGTTCATCGCCCATTGCACTTCTGGCACTTCATCGGCCATTTGAGATTCCAGGACATCAAGCAATTGACCACTGTTATCAGGCGGTGTTTGGCCAGTCCACCGCAACCGCGCCTGGTGATACCAGAACAACCGCCTTAAGGTGTCATTTGGGTGTTCCTGCCAGGTAGTAATCAAAGCCGTCAGTGGTTTGCTTTTCATTAACTGATTGGCCAATAGCCATTCACTGATTTGGTTTCTGGTGGTTAAGCTGTGGTGACCCAAATCACTGACCAGGGATTCAATTTCGGTTTGATTCAGTTGTTTTTTATCGAAAATTAAGGTGGCAAGTAACCGTGGGTACAAGTCACCGGTTGACCACAATTCTGACGCAAGTTCATGGTCTTGTTTGATGGCCTTAGCACAGGCTTTCAAATCTCCCATCTTGGGGGTACCTGCCAATTCATTGTCGATGATTTTTTGTGCTTGTTGAGATAAATTCATGGCATGGTTCCGTGTTGGTTGTTGTTCACCAATTTATCACAACTTCCCAGTCTTGACACAATCCTTTGACGGCCATTCTGCGACAATAATCGATCAACAACCATTACGAACACCTCATGAACATCAAGCAAAACTACAGTACCCACCCAGCAATTAAACCACTTACATCCTTTGCTTGGCTGATGGGCCTCCTGTTGTTGGCCAGCCCAATCAACGCCGAGGTCACCCGTGTGGCCCCTGGGGTCATTTCAACTGGTCAGGGTGAACATTCGCCGACTTTAGATGTAAAGCGCAATGAACTGGTATTCATGCGCCGCACGCCGGGGCGTTTCGATTACACCTTATACACCAGTACCTATACCGAGGGTCAATGGAGCCAGCCAACGGTGCTGCCATTTTCTGGTACTCATCGCGATGGGGGCCCGTCATTTTCAGCCGATGGCCAATTACTGCTGTTTGACTCCAGGCGTCCGCACCCCGATTTGGCACCCGGTTCAATTAACCTGTGGCAGGTCAAGCGCACTGCAGGCGGTTGGGGTACACCCGAACCGTTACTGACCCTGTCACAAAATCAATCCAATGAAACGCCTGCGGGATTGGATGAATTTGGACCGTTGATCACACCTGCCGGAGCCATCTGGTTTTATGCTTTCAGACAACCGCACCGCGCTGGCAGCCATTACCGCAGCCAACCGGGCCAAGCACCTCAAGCCATGCGTCAATTACCCGATCCATCTGCCGACACCTTTGTGGGGTATTTGACCTTGTCGTATGACGGACGCACCGCGGTCATTGAAGGACGCAGCCGCAGCGGACGCGATGGCGATTTATTTTATGCCTGCCTGAAAGGAGACCAGTGGACCACCGCTGAACCATTGGCCGCGGTTAATACCTCAGCCAACGACGGCAATCCCTACCTGACAGCTGACATGCAGTGGTTGTGGTTTGCCAGTGATCGCGGCGAACCATCACAAGGCCAATCTAACTTGTTTCGCATCCACACCAAAGACCTGCCTATACCATGTGAATAAATAGTCCCTGATTAAAATTGTGCTATTCTCTTTCAGCAGAAAGGAATGGTTTTAGGACTACAATCCATGCTGTGCTTGTATGTCGTTGCTGACTGTCAACCTCACAACCGCCGGGCGGTGACCTGATAACGCAAGTTGCCTCCGGTTTGTAGGGCATTGAACGGATAACAAGTGGTGAGAATCAGTTCGTCGATGGTGTTGATGAGCACATGTTGTTGGCTGGAGTCGATGACTTGCAGATCAACCACTTGGTATTTGAATTCACCGCCGAGGGTTTGGATGTGAATTTTATCATGCAGCTTCACATCACGCAGGAAGGCAAAATGCGAATCGTTGTGGGCACTGACCAGGGTGCTCAATGGCTCTCCAGGCATGCCAGAAGTGATGGATCGGGCCGGTCCAAAAGCCATGTTGCGGCCACTGGCCCCTTCCAGCACATAGCTGGTTTCATTCAAGGAAGGAAATGTCAGTTTGGCCACCGGGTGGGTGTCGGCCCAGTCCCAGGGTTTGTGTTTTTCTCCGTCTTTGATCGTCTCTTGCCAAGCCCCAGCAATCAGGTATTGTGCCAGGTGGGCTTTGGCCAGCAGGTAGACGGAGGAACCCACCTGCCAGCTGCCCACGGTGAACAACGCAGCCAGGATGATTTTGACCCACAACAGCTTCCTTGGTTTACGGGCCGTTACTTTGGCTCCGAAAGTAAAGTTTTGAGGTTTTGAATTGATCATCACTGGCTCCATCGTATAACGTTGATAAAAGTATCAGGCGAATTTGCGGCCAAACACCCAACTGGCCATCAACAACAGTCCCATCAGCAGGTTCCAGCGCCAGCCCAAAGACCCCTGAGGAAAAGGCAGTTGTTGTACAGCCTTCGCCCGTGCCTTTCGGCTGGCATCCGGATTCCTGTCGACTGCCACCAAGGCAGTGAAGTCGGTCACCAGGTGATGTTTTAAAGCCAGAGCAATGATTTCATCTCGCAGCACTTCATGGTCACCGCCGAGCATCAGGTCGTCAGTCATTTCCGAGACTTTGTTACGGGCCCACAAGCGAGCTATGCCCGGTGATTGATCGTCGTCATTCAATTCCAGTTGCTCTGACCAAGCCTTGGATTGATTCAGGCCACTGATCACGAAGGCTTGCTTACCAAAGGGTTTTTTAATCGGTGTTTTGCTGGTGATGACCAAGGGTTGGTCCATGTACAGATCAGGAATAACACTGGGACTTTGAACCACATCCGGTACATTCCAAGTCACTGCCACATCCGTCAATGCCGGTCTGGCTAACTGCGCAAACAAATGACTCATGGCATCATTGACATGGTCCAAAGCCGAAATGTGGGTGTAGGTGCCTTTGCCAAACATCGCCGCTTTGCTCATGAAGTAGTTATTGGGTGCCGGACCAATGGCGATGGTGAACAGGCGGGCATCGCCAATGTGTTGGGCAATTTGGTCAAACAACATGGCCTCATTACCCACCGATCCATCGGTCATAAAAATGATTTGATTGAGGTAGCCGGCTTTTTTGTTCTCGCGTTGCATCGCAATTTGTAGCGCCGGTGCCATGTTGGTGCCGCCGTCGGAACTGAATGCATCGACAAAATTCAACGCTTTGGCAATGTTGTCAGGTGTGGCTTGGCTTGACTGGCTGAACAGAACTTTGGCTGTGGAATCAAAATCAATCACATTAAAGTAGGTGTCTTCATCCAATTCAGACAAAGCAAACAACAAAGCATCTTTAGACTGTTCAAGGGCCATGCCATGCATGGAACCTGAGGTGTCCATGATAAAAGTCATGTTCCTGGGTTGGTCGGTTTTTTGACTGACCTGCGGTGGCAGCACCATCAACAAGGCATATTCATAGCCATCTTTTTGTTCTGAAAAAAAAGCCGCTTTGGGAGTTTGTCCAGGCCGCGGAAACCAGCGCAAGACAAAGTCATTGCTGTCATACAATTGGCTGTCAGACAATTGAACTTGGTGTTGTCCATAATCCTGTGAGATGTCGACATTGTGATGCAATGAGCGCAACTCATCGACTTCAAATCCAGCATCCAAATCAATGTTGATGTTGCGCTGTTTTAAGTCTTCGACGCCATGGGTAACCGGTAACGCTGCATGGCTGTTGTCAGGCACGTACCTGGGTTTAATGGCCATCGGCAAACGCAGCTCATAAAAACCCTGGTCATAGCGTAAACTCATTTGGTAGGTGATTTCCACGGTGATGCTTTCCTGTGGGCCGATGTTGGCGACATCGGAAGTGAAAATGTTAGGGCGGTATTGTTTAACCATGGTGGCCGTTAACCCTTCGGCTTTGGCCTGTTGGTAAATGCGTTCTGCTTGTTGCTTCTCGTGGATTTCTCCTTCAATGACCCGATCACCAATGGTCATTTTCAATTGGTATACAGCAGATTGGTCGGCCATAGGAAAGGCATAAACACCTTCAGTCACCCAATCATCCTGATCATTGATAAATATTTGTTTCAAGCGGATGGTGGCCAACAAGCCGTACACATCGACATCAAAATCAGTTTGTTGTAATTTCAAACCATGGTATTCACCGGTGTGCTTGTTGAATTGCATCATCATGCCACTGGCAATGTCATCAAAATTGATGGGGGTGGTTTGTGGGGTGTTTTGGCGAGCGCTTTGATTGGCATTCAACTGATGGGTTGGCGACCGATCATGGCCATAAACTTCATCTTCAAAGCCCTCTTGGGCATGTACATTGATTTGGTACAGTGAGGTGTAAAACAACACCATGGAAAAAATCACCACATCTTTCCAATTCAATCCCAGCTTGTGGTATTTCTTGGCGACGGACTGATATTTTGACTTTTTTTCTTTGGCTTGTTGTGCCATTTGTTCGAGTTCCCAGCGAATGGACTTCCTGTTGGCAGATTTCATGTTGGCCTCTTGATTTGATTGAATGCTGTTCATTAAACCAGTGCCAAGAGACCATACTGGGGCCATGCCATGATGAATTATGGCAAAAAATGGCAAAAAATGGCGACCAGCACAACAATCGCACAAGCCACAAAAAAAGCCGGTCTAGCCGGCTTTTCGATTCAGGGTATGTGTCAAGACTTAAAAAGACGGACAGCTGGGCGGTAGAATGGGACCTTCAAAGCCGTTGCCAAAAATAAACTCACCTTCAAAACCATTATAGAAAATCAGTTCACCGCCCATCCTATTGCGGTTAGGAGCAGGACCCACAAAAGGCATGCTGCTGCCATCACCAAAAGGATAGGCATCAATCATGTCTGGTAAGGCAGTGATGACACCATTACCCACATCAATCCAGCGACCGATGTTTTCATTGGCAAAGATGGCCACCAATTTGTTTTGTTCACTGAACATCAGACTGGTCAACACCCCGGTGAAGTTGCCAGCGTCAGCAAATTCAGTGCAAGTGGCTTGCATGGTACCGGCATTGACCTCAATCAACACATCTCTGTCATCGTAAGACATAGAATCCAAGGCATAAAAATTACCATTGACCGGGCTCACCGCAAAATCATTGATACCAAAGTCCAACACTTGGGTACTGGTCACACAGGCTTGCACCGCCGCGTTCTCATCACCGTTGGCAATATAATCTGCTACCACACAGTCAGAAAAGACATTGGTGCGATCTCTGAATTGGTTCATAACAGCAGCACAGACCGGATCTGTGGTGGTGTCCGCCTGCAGCCAGGCAGTTAAAATGTTGCCACCATTGGCTGCTGTCAGTGCCGCACTGCTGACCTGACCGATCATGATTCGAGGAGTCTGGTAATTCACTTCTCCAGTCCCTGCCATCACATCGGCACTGGATTGGTAATTGGTTTTGTAGCCAAGCACAAACATATTTCCGGACTGATCAAATGTGGAAGCTGAATGTACTAAGGGAATCACCTGATGAACCGGGTCAACCACAGGGTCTTCTGCGGGTGGGTCAATCGAGCCAATACGCTGATAGCCACCGTCATTACCCAAGCGATAAACATCCACAGGATCGGCTTTCATCATGTCCCCAGGATTACCCGGTGATGGAAAAGGAAACATATCAAAACTGATGTGTGCCCCCATACCCATGGCATCAGTGGGCATCAAGCCATACAGAAAGTTATCCACGGGATTCAACCCCAACCCATTGATTGGGTTAATCAACTGGCCACATTGAGTTAAGTCGCCAATGAACTGCTGGTTCGACATATTAGTGCATTGTCGATACAGGCTGTTAGTTCCCAGAATGTCATTGCTGATGGTGAATGCCTGATTATTGGTATCGGTAAATGCGGTGGTGGCATTGGGGGTACACACTGGCCCACCGGCCCAGGCCGACACGGTGGTCAACATTGACAACATCACAACTTTTTTCATACACACCCCTCTGATTATGTTTTTGATTGATTCGACCTAAACAATTTACCAAAAGCACGCACCACATAACACGACTAAATTGTCACAACAAATAATAATCGCCGCTTTTACATCTCAAAGCCCCACAATCGGTATATTTTCATTAGTGGCTTCATATAGTTATTCACCTATTGACATTTTTTTACACTGTTACGAATAACAAGCAGCGACTTGAGATTGACCGGCAGTCATTTATTTTGGTATGCTGGATATCTATTAAATAACAAAGAGGACGACATGGGATTTTTTGATTTTTTGGCCGACGCCGGCTCCAAGGTCTTTGGTAAAGACGATCCTGAACCACAAGTGACTGTACCCATCATCAAACACCTAGAAAACAATGGGGTAGATGTCAGTAACCTCAAAACCCATTTCAAGCAAGGTGTGGTGACATTATCTGGTTATGTCCCGAATCAAGAACAACGAGAAAAAGCCGTGTTGACCGCTGGCAACATTGCGGGCGTGTCCAGGGTACAAGACAACCTCATCGTTGGCGCACCGCCCTCCGATCAAACTGAAGCAGAACAACAACAAGCAGAAGTGGCCAACAAAGAAGCTGATGTGGCCGGTGAAGCCAACTGGGAATCACGCACCTATACTGTTAAGCCCGGAGACACGTTGGGTAAAATTGCTCAGGAGTTTTATGGCAGTGCCAGCAAATACCCTAAAATTTTTGAAGCCAACCAACCGATGCTGAAAGATCCTGACAAGATCTATCCCGGTCAAGTGCTGAGAATTCCAGAATAAAAAATCAACCCACCGCTTGTATAAGGGTGTGGAATGGCCGCCTGCTGTCAAAGCATCAGGTGGCTATTTTTTTGCCCGTTGGGTCAAATCAAATTGGACTTCGAGTATTTGCTGCTCAACATGACAACCATCTTCACCCACAGGTATAACCACATTTTTAAACGTATTGATTTCATCAAAACGGCTGACCGTGACTTGATATGTTCCTGGATTTTCATAAAGCACAAAAACGGGTTCTGTTAGGCGATCTGAATGCAATGAATTTCGATACCAAATGGCCGGGCAATGATCATATTTACCAGGAGAGTGTTCAACTGTTAATGTATCACTTTCGATTAATATATGTGTATTTTCACAATCAAAAGGGACCGGGTTCCAATCATCATCTACCTGCTGTATTGCGAGGCTAGATCTGGCATCAAGGGTACAAACTTTGGTTAACAGAAATTGTGCCTGTCCATGGTTTACTGCCACTAACAAAGCCAACAATAAATACAATTTCATAGCCATCAAGTACTTCCATATTAACTGATGTCTAAGACCGCATTTTATTGGATCAGTTCCTTAACCACCACATCAGCGGCGATGATGCCAAAACTGCTGATGACCATGGGGCTGGTGCCGTAGCCTGAGTCGCAGTCGAGTTTGCGGCTGGTTTCGGTATCGACGTCACAGAAGGGCAGGACCATTTCTTGGTCAGAATAAACGGCTGGTATTTTGAATTTTTTTTGGTTTTTCAAACCATGGTGCTTGCGCAATTCATAGCGGACTTTTTTCAGCAAGCGATCACCACTGGTTTTGGCCAAATCGGCTGTTTGAATGGCAGCTGGATTGGTTTTACCACCGGCACCGCCACAGGTCACCACCGGAATGTTTTTCTTCAGGCACTCGGCCAGCAACAACACCTTGTGCTTAACCGAATCGATGGCATCAATCAAATAATCAAAACCAACCAACAGCTCATCGGCATTGCTGGCCATAAAAAATGATTCTGTGGCGTTGACCTGACAATCTGGGTTGATGTCCTTGATGCGATTGGCCATGACCTGGACTTTGGACTGACCAACGGTGCTGTCCATGGCATGGATCTGGCGGTTGATGTTGGTCACACACAATTCATCGGCATCAATCAAAGTGAGCTCACCCACACCCGAGCGAGCGAGCATTTCAGCAGCCCAACAACCCACACCGCCGACGCCAACGATGGCCACATGGGCACCGGTTAATTGCGTTGCCTCGGCTTCACCAAACAGCCGTTCTATACCACCAAAACGCTCTTTCATGTGCCAAACAACCGTTGGGTGTTGGCCACGGTTTGGGCAGCAAGTTCCGCTGGGTCCATGCCTCTGATGTTGGCCAATGATTCATTGACCCGCAACAAATCAATCGGCAGATTGCGTTTACCGTGGCGATCATAAAACGGTTGATCAGGCGCATCGGTTTCCAACAAGATGTGCGTCAATGGCACGGTTTCGAACATGGCTTGTAACTTGTTTGCTTTGGGGTTGCACACGGCCGGACCAAATCCCAACATCACCCCATGGTCTGTGATGGTTTGGGCTTGCTCAATCGAGCCATTGAAACTGTGCATCACGGCATTGAAATAGTCGTGTTTTTTCAGCACCTCAAAAACCGCCGCCACGGCACCCCTGACATGCAAAATCAGTGGCAAACTGAAATGCTTGGCCAGCACCACTTGGGCTTCAAATACCAGTAGTTGTTTGTCGCGGTCTAAATCCTTGAGGTGGTAATCCAAACCACATTCACCGATACCCACGACGCCACTTTTGGGTACCAATTCAGCGAGTTTCTCCAGGTCTTCACCAGCATGTTCAGCGATATAATAAGGGTGCAAACCCAGGGTGTGTACCACGGCATCTTGTGACAATGCCAACTCATTAACCTGGGTAAATTTTTCACTAGAAACAGCTGGCACAATGAATTGTCTGACCCCCGCCAATTGCGCCATTTGCAGCAGTTGGTCTCGGTCACTGTCAAACCGGGCATCGTCAAGATGTATGTGAGAATCAATCAGTTCAATCAAATCACAGGTTCCACAAACAAACGTGGCATCACATCACCCCAATGGACGTAATGATCCACCAACAAAAAGGCAAACAACAACATCAGGTACCATATGGAATACTTGAAGGTCTGCCAGGCCAACAAAGGTGACTGGGTGCGCTTCAGCTCAATGGTCATCCACAGGAACTTACCGCCCAACAGCAAAGCGCCGGTCAGGTAAATCAAACCGCTCATACCGGTCAGAAAGGGGAATACCGTGACGATAATCAAAATCACGGTATACAACATGATGTGCAATTGCGTGAACTCAACACCATGGGTTACCGGCAACATCGGAATGTCGGCTTTGGCATAATCCTCTTTGCGGTAAATGGCCAACGCCCAGAAATGCGGTGGTGTCCAAGCAAAAATGATGCCAAACAAGATCAAGGCATCGGCAGTAACGTGTCCGGTCATGGTAGACCATCCCAACACCGGTGGGGTGGCACCGGCCGCACCACCAATGACGATGTTTTGCGGGGTGGCACGCTTCAGAAAAAAGGTGTAAACAAAAGCATAGCCAATCAATGACAGGAAGGTCAGCACTGCAGTCAGTACATTGACAAAATAAATCAGGATGCTCATTCCAATGAGGGTCAAAGCAGATGCAAATAACAACACCTTACCGGCACTCAAACCACCACTGGGCAAAGGGCGGTGTTGGGTCCTTAACATGATGGCGTCGGCTTTTTGATCCGCCCAGTGATTGATGGCTGCGGCAGCACCTGAGGACAAACCAATACCCAACAAACCCCAAAACACCAAGATCCATTCTGACTCTGGAAAATTGCGCATCGACAGCAGCATACCCACGAATGCAGTGAATAAGATCAGCAGCACCACTTTGGGTTTGGTCAGCTCCAGGTATTGTTTGAATTGACTCATGGTTTTTTGGTACCCACCGCCCGGGTTTTGTATAACAATAAAATCATGTTAACCAACAACAAAGCCGCCACGCCATTGTGCATGGTAGCGACCACCAATGGTAAAGAGTATGTCACATTGATGATGCCCAAAGCAATCTGCAACGCCAACAAGAACAGCAGACTCAAACCCAGTGGCATCAATTCGCGGTTTCGGGTTAATTTAAAAATCAACCAGGCAAAATACACAGTCACCACCACAAAACCCACTCGGTGCATCATTTGGATGGCCATTCTGGCCGGACCGTCTTTGACACCAAACTCATAGTTGGGACCGTATTGTTTGAATAGATCCAGCGCTTGCACAAAATCCATTTCTGGGATCCACACGCCATTGCATTGTGGAAAGCCCACACAGGCCAAGGCAGCATAATTGGCGCTGGTCCAGCCACCCAAAGCAATTTGAATTGCCAGCAGTACCAATCCGGTCACCACCATCCACCTTTTCACGTGTCCGGCATATCGGTACGGTGTGATGGTGGGTGTGTGCCGGCAGGCCAACCAGGTCAGCAATGACAAAGTCAGTAAGCCCCCCAACAAGTGACTCATCACAATGCTCGGGTGCAACTTCAAGGTCACCGTCCACATGCCCAGGGCTGCTTGAAACAGAATCACGAAGCTAATAACCAAAGGCAAACCGTAGGACTCCAGGTGGCGTCTTCTGAACGCCCATATCAACAAAGCCAACACAGTCAATGACAAAATGCCCGCCAGGTAACGGTGGGCCATTTCTTTCCAGGCTTTGTCGACCTCCACCGCACGTTCGGTGAAGGTTTGGTTGGCTTGTTCGATTTCATGGGCTTCAGTGGGCCAAGCCAAGTGGCCATAGCAACCAGGCCAGTCGGGGCAGCCCAATCCAGCATCTGACAGCCTCACATAAGCACCCAACACCACCACACACAAAGTCAATCCCACGGCAAACCAAGCCAGATGTTTATATTTCATGTCATTCTCCTTTGCGTTTCACCAGCAGACTGAGGTCTCTGATAATTTCTGTAGAGGTATTTTCTGGGGTGAAAGCCATCATCAGATAACCTTCTGGAGCCACCACATACAAACCATGACCATTTTGGAGCGATTTGGCAGATAATTGATCAAACATTTGATTTAATTTCGTTTGCTTGGCAGTGGCAATTTTTTGGACGTGCTCAAAAGGATCGTCAGCAGTAGCCACAAAATCATCAGCAAGTAACAGCAAGGCCAATTTTTCAGCCCTGTGACCCAAACTCAAGCGGTATTTATGTAAATCGTTTTCCAATTCCAGACAGGACTCGTCACAAGAACCTGGCACGCGCCGAACCAAAGTCCAGGTGCCCATCAAATCATCGGCCCAAGGCTGTTGGGTATGGTCTGACACTCTAACCAATGGCGAAATGAAGCGACCATTGTTTTTGGTACTGTCCGGCTTGAAATCTATCAGTCCAGAACTGAGTACATAGGCCGCCACCACTGGTAAGGTGAATAACAAGACAGTCAAAATGATGGTGATGCGATTTTTAGTTTTAGCTTGCATGTTTTTTAGAAAAATAGGTTTTTTTCATTAACAGACCAAATACCAGACACAACACCAATGACATGGTGAACCATTGCGCGGCGTAGGCCCGGTGTTTTTCGGCGGTCATCCTGGGTAATTGCCACTGCCTAACGAAACCATGTGGCGTATCGGCATCGAGCTTCAGAACCCGCGGCAGAATTATACAATCATTGGCTGACGATTGCCCGCAAAGCCGGGCTTTTAACCAACTTTCAACGGTCGATTGCGGCAGGTAAGTCACCACCTGTCGGTCTTGATCCAAGAGGGTTTGTTCACCCAACTGAAATCCAGGCCTGGGCCAATCTGCCACCAGACCAGTCAGACTGAGGCGTTGTTTGGGAATTTCGATATCGGCCATGTCCTCTTTAACCCAACCCCGATTAACCAACAACCAACCGCCGTCACTGAGAAAAGCGCTGAACACAAAATAGCCCACTTCACCGTTGATGATTTGATTGGCTAACAACAAGTGCGTTGGATGGAACGTACCAGACAGCTGCACCTTTTCAAAGGCTTCAACGGCTTGCCAATCGGCCAAAGAATCCGGTTCAGTGACCTGCCCTGATGCCAAGATTTGCTGGATGCTTTGTTTTTGCTTGGCTCGATCCAACTGCCAGAACCCAGCCCACAGCATAACCGACAGCACCACCAGCCACAGCACGGTAAAGAACCACGGGAAGCGATTCGTCATGGTAACAATCAGGGATTCAAGAACTGGGGTTGATTGGGTTCAATCCAACCCATTTTGGCAGCCAGGATGATGAACAAGAACAGCACCACACTCAAAGCCACCCGTACGGTCAGAAATCGCAAAGTGTTTTTACTTTGACCTTGGCCCTTGACTAAATAAAACATGGCCGAGCCCAAACTGAAAATAATGAACAACAACAGCACAACAATGAGGTATTTCATGGTGATTGTGGGATTTGGAAACAGGCCGTTATTTTAAGTGATTTAACGTAAAAAGCCCATCAAAGTGATGGGCTTTTGGGTGTTCTGCTGTGATTCAGTGGGATCAGATGATGTAGACAAAGATAAATAATCCCAACCACACCACATCAACAAAGTGCCAGTACCAGGCCACGGCTTCAAAGCCAAAGTGACTTTCTGGTTTGAAATGGCCACGTATCACTCGAATGGTGATGATGCTGATCATGATCGCACCCAGGGTCACGTGCATGCCATGGAATCCAGTCAACATAAAGAAGGTGGAGCCATAAATACCACTGGACAGTTTCAGGTTCAAATCACGGTAAGCTTCGATGTACTCTTCTGCTTGATAGAATATGAAAATCGCACCCAGCAATACCGTCGCAATCAACCAAATGACGGTCTGTTTGCGGTTGTTGGCACGCAAGGCATGGTGAGCGATGGTGATGGTTACCGAACTGGCCAGCAGCAACAGGGTATTGATCAGTGGCAAGTGGTACGGATCGATGATTTTGAAGTCGCCATTCATGGCTCCAGGGCCGTTGGTTGGCCACACACCTTCATAACCATTCCACAGCACTTCGTTGGTCGCCAAACCCGTGCCTTCGCCACCCAGCCAGGGTACTGAAAACATGCGGGCATAGAACAAGGCGCCAAAGAAGGCACCAAAAAACATCACTTCAGAAAAGATGAACCAAATCATGCCCATGCGGAATGAGGTATCGACCTGGGTGTTGTACAGTTTCTCTTCACTCTCCTTAATCACTTCGCCAAACCAACCGAACATCATACCCAAGATGATGGCAATACCCAGATACATGAACCATGGGGTAATGGAGGTTTCACTGTTCAGTGCTTGGATGGCACCCAAAAAGGTGACAGTCAGTCCAATGGAGCCAACAATGGGCCATTTGGCCAGGTGTGGCACATAGTATTGATCTCGGTTTTGACTTATTTCTGACATGTTAATTGCCTCTTAAACTATATTTTTTCATGCTTGGCATCACCATCAACCTGTGCGGTCTCGGTCATGCGAGATTTATTAAAGAATGTGTATGACAAGGTCAACACATCAATGTCTTTGGGGAGGTCGGCACTGACAATGAAAGTCAATGGCATCGATTTTTTCTCACCCGCAGTCAACAATTGTTCGGTAAAACAAAAACATTCGGTTTTGCTGAAGTACAACGACGCTTCCATCGGCGCCACACTGGGAATGGCCTGTCCTGTGACATCTTGGCTTGAGACGTTTTGAGCAATGTACTCCGTTGAGTACAGCTTGCCTGGCACCACTTCCATGGAAAACTGCTGTGGTTTAAACGACCAAGGCAGGTCACTGTTCACCGTACCATCAAACTGCACAGTCACGGTGTGCTCAACTTGTTGCTCAACGACGTCTTCACTGGCAATCACGCCGGTCTTGCCGTTCAAACCAGTGATGTCACAAATCACATCATACAAGGGCACCAAGGCAAAACCGAAGCCAGTCATCAGCACCGCTGCCAATAAGCCCTTTCTCAGGATGGCCTGGTTGTTTTTATCCCTGTTGTGCATGCGTCATCACAATGTATACGGACCAGACAAAGAAGCCCAAAGCCACCACGCCCAATATGATGGCAGTCTTCTTGGCGGCTTTGCGTTTTTGTTGCGTTTCTAGGTCGTCTTGGCTCATTGATTTCACTCAGTTTGTCAATGGATTAGTGTACCTTACCGTGTGCCATTTTATCCAAGTCAACCGGACCAAACTCTTCAAAAGTGTGGTGCGGTGCTGGAGACGGTACCGTCCACTCCAGGCCTTTGGCGCCATCCCAAACTTGAGCTGTGGCTTTCTTGCCGCCGCGAACCGATTTCCACACCACGTAGATGAAGTAAACTTGCGCCAGACCAAAGGCGAATCCGCCGATGGAAGACCACATGTTGAACTCAGCAAATTGCGTGGAGTAATCAGGAATTCGGCGTGGCATGCCAGCCAAACCCAGGAAATGTTGAGGGAAGAACAGCACGTTCACAGAAATGGTTGACCACCAGAAGTGGATTTTACCCATGCGTTCACTGTACATGTAACCCGACCATTTCGGTAACCAGTAGTAGACCCCGGCAATGATGCCGAAGACCGCGCCAGTTACCAACACATAGTGGAAGTGAGCCACAATGAAGTAGGTGTCATGGTACTGTAAGTCAACGGGCGCCAGAGCCATCATCACCCCAGAGAAACCGCCAATGGTGAACAGGATCACAAAGGCCAATGAGAACAACATCGGCGTCTCAAAAGTCATCGATCCTTTCCACATGGTGGCAACCCAGTTAAAGATTTTCACCCCGGTGGGTACCGCAATCATCATGGTTGCGTACATAAAGTACAACTCACCACCCAATGGCATGCCGACGGAGAACATGTGATGCGCCCAGACGATAAATGATAAGAAGGCAATGGCTGCCGTCGCATAAACCATCGACACGTAACCGAACAACGGTTTGCGTGCAAAGGTTGGGATGATTTCTGAAACCACACCAAAGGCGGGCAGAATCATGATGTAAACCTCGGGGTGTCCAAAGAACCAGAAGATGTGCTGGAACAACACCGGGTCACCACCACCAGCGGCATTAAAGAAACTGGTATCGAAGTAACGGTCGGTCAACAGCATGGTCACCGCACCGGCCAGTACCGGCATCACCGCAATCAACAAGAAAGCAGTAATTAACCAGGTCCAAACAAACAAAGGCATGTTCAGGTAACCCACATTAGGTGCACGCATGTTCATGATGGTGGCAATCACGTTGATTGCTCCCATGATCGATGAAATACCCATCATGTGAACAGCAAATACCAGGTAGCCCACATTATGGCCACCTTGCAATACCAACGGTGGGTACATGGTCCAACCACCGGCTGGCGCACCGCCATCCATAAATAAGGTTGACAACAACATGGTAAATGCAAATGGCAAAATCCAGAATGACCAGTTATTCATTCTTGGCAAAGCCATGTCTGGCGCGCCAATCATCAACGGGATCATCCAGTTGGCCAAGCCCACAAAGGCCGGCATCACGGCACCAAATACCATGATTAAGGCGTGCATGGTGGTCATCTGGTTAAAGAAGTCAGGCTCTACAAACTGCAAGCCCGGTTGAAACAGTTCCAGGCGAATGATCATCGCCATGGCGCCGCCAATGATGAACATGGCGAATGCAAAGACCAGGTACAACGTACCGATGTCTTTGTGGTTGGTGGTCATTAACCAACGTTTCACAAAGCCTTTGGGTTTGTGGTCATGGTCGTGGTGGTCGTGACCGTGGGTAACGTCATCATGTGTGATATCTTGACTCATCGTATTTCCCCTGAATTATGGTTTCATGCTTTTGACTTCAGCAGGCTGGACCAATCCGCCTGAAGAGTTGCCAAAAGAATTTCTGGTGTAGGTAATGGCTGCCGCAATGTCGGCATCTGACAATAAGTTGCCAAAAGCTTGCATGGCGGTGCCGGGTTTGCCGTTGACAACCAACTCAACTTGGTCGGCAATCGAGCCATTGACCACGTCACTGCCTGCCAATGCTGGGAAAGCCGGGGGCATGCCCGAACCGTCTGCCTGATGACAGGTGGCACATTGGGCATTGTAAACTTCTTCACCTTTGGCCATCAGCTCAGCTTCAGACCAAACCTTGTCCAGTAACACAGCTTCTTGGGCTTGCTCACCGCGTTGGTCGGCCAACCAGTTGGCATAATCTTCCTTGCTCAGCACTTCCACCACAATCGGCATGAAGCCATGGTCTTTACCACACAACTCGGCACATTGGCCACGGTAAGTGCCTGGCGTTTTCACATTGGTCCAGGCTTCGTTGATGAATCCTGGGATGGCATCGCGTTTCCAACCGAAATCTGGCACCCACCAAGCGTGAATCACGTCATCGGCGGTTAACAAGAAGCGGATGTTGGTGTTGGCTGGAATCACCAGCGGGTTGTCCACCTCTAACAGGTAGTTATCAACCGTGTTGACATCAACACCAGAGCCTTTTTGACGCGCTGCGTTGCTGTCTTTGGCCAGGGTGCTTAAAAAGCTGATGCCTTCTTCCATGTAGTCGTATTTCCACTTCCACTGGTAGCCGGTAACCTTGATGGTCATTTCCATCGGTAACCGCGAACCGTCTTCGGTGGTGGGGTTTTCCATCTGAATCAAAGCACGGGTAGCAGGTATGGCAATCACCACCAGAATCAAAATGGGGATGATGGTCCAGATCACTTCTGCTGTGGTGCTGTGGCTGAACTGCTCAGGCTGGTATCCTTTCGACTTGCGGTGCGCAAAAATCGAATAGATCATGGCGCCAAACACCACAATGCCAATCACGATACATATCCACAATGTGAAGGTATGCATCTCGTAGGCGGTTTCACTGAACTCAGTGACGCCTTTCCTTAAATTCAATCCATATTCTGCCAGAGACATGGTCGATGCCAGTAATCCTGTGATCAGCAGCATGAATTTCATTTGTGCTTTTTTCATAAAAATCTACCCTAATGAATTTTAGATATTTGAGACCTGTTCTCTATTCCACAACCAACCAGCGCTTTATGTCCTCTTGGAAATCAAATCCTCAGACTTAAAAAAACCTTCATTATCTGCCCAATTTAAGGGCTTTTGTCATGTCTTCCACGACACCGATATGAAGATTTCATGTGGTTCTTGGGGATGCGAGCAAATGTCGCACAGGCCAAACGCCGCAATTCTACCATGTGACTTATCAAATATCTTCAACTTGTGTTATTTTTTTGTTAGCTTGATCGACCCACATCACCCCACCATTAATGACGGGCCTCACCCCTCAAGCACCTGCTCCAGAACAGAATCTGCTCAACAAACAGCGCCATCAATCCCGGTTTCCCAGCATTAAAACACCAAGGACATGAAAAAAAACTCAAATTGTTGTGTTGATTTGGCCTGGCCAATCATTTTCTCAATATGGACAGTTTGTTTTTATGTATTTCAACCCAGGAGACTTCTCATGAAATTAATGGCATCTTTTATCTTTATCATGTTGCTGGTATCAACAACCAGCCAGGCCGCAGAGTTTTGCGTCACCAGCAGTGCTGGACTACAAAGCGCGCTCACCAGCGCATCCACCAACAACCAACACAACACCATCAAAATTGCCGAGGGCATTTATGACACCCCTGGCAGTACTTTTGAGTATTCAGAAGGGGCTGGTTGGGATTTAGAAATTTCTGGCGGTTGGACTGAATTTTTTGGCAACGACTGTGGCCAACAACTTTCTGGACACCCCTACAACACCGTTTTGGATGGCAATGGTACCCATCGCATCATGAACATTGAATCCGGTGGCAATTCTGACATCACCATCAGCAACCTGATGTTCTTGAACGGCGGCAACTCCACCTTGCCTAGTGGCGGTGGCTTGCGCTTCTGGTCTACCAACACCATGGCTCACACCGGCAGGGTAACCATAGAACGCAATGCCTTTGTCAACAACCAGGCTGAAGAAAGCAGTGCCTTATATTTTTTCAGCTCTGGACCCAAAAGTCATTTTCGCAACAACATTTTCACCCTCAACACCAGCCATGATGGCAGCTATACCCTTGATATAAATTATGACCTGGACTCAGGCGTTTACTTCACCAACAACACCGTAATCAATAACGCCGGCGACAGCATGAACAATTATGGCGGCGTGCGATTCTTCACCACCGCTAACTCCACCACCTATGTGGGCAACAACCTTCTGTATGACAATGGCAATCGCGACTTGCACTTCTCTGGCAGTGGAGAAACTTACCTGAATTATAACAACGTGGACTTATTGAGCGGCACCGCACCCACCCACTTCACCGGAAATTTTTCAGCTGACCCGGAGTTGATAGAAGGGTTTCTGGAATTCACTCCTTCATTTGGTTCACCGCTGGTGAATGCCGGCTTCGACCCACCCAACTTTGTGCCCATACCCACGCCATTTGACCTGGCTTGGTTTGAAGGCACCCACGATGTCGTAGGCAATGTCCGCAAACAACAAGGAAGGGTAGACATCGGTGCCGTTGAAACCGGTCCAGAACCACCCATTTTTATCAATGGCTTTGAGTAAAACCAAACCAGCGGTTACTGATGGGCCAAATGGGTCCATCAGCAACCATATTCTGCCACCCACCTCACAGGCATAGATCAGTTTAACGCAATGAATTGAGCCGCTCTTTTGATTTTAAGGTATCAGGGTGCGCCTCACCCAAGGTTTCGATTTGTAAAGCCAGTAACTGCTCCAATGCCCTGATGGCATGCTGTTGCTGACCTGCTGCTAACATAGCATCCACCTGATGACTTTTGACTAACAGGTAATAGGGGTTGGTTAAGCCAAAGTGGGCTTCCATAGCTGGTAAAATTTGTTCATATATGTCAAGTGCCTCTGTATGTTGCTCCAAGCCGACCAAGCTGATGGCCTTGTTGTCTTGCGTTAACAGGGTAACCAAATGATTTTCACCCAAAGCTTTTTTCATGAGGGGTAACACAGCAGAACTCAGCTCCAATGATTCTGCAAATCTGCCGGTGTTGTTCAATAATTCGCCCAAGTTGTAGTTGACGGTAAAGGTGAGGACCTGTTCTGCACCAAACACTTCCTCAATGTCTTTCAACAGCCTGCGTAACAACAACTCACCTTCCTCTAACCTATTTAATGACACGTAGGTGTTGGCTAAATTCATTTGGTTCCTCAGGGTGTTGCGGTCCCTTGGACCAAGCAGCGTTTTGGACAATTCATTCACTTGCTCTTGGTAAGAGACGGCTTGCTCCAATTTGCCTTGGCTTTGCAAATTGGCGCCGAGGTTGGCCACAACCCGCAAAAAGCCTAGGTTGTTTTCACCATAATAATCCCTGGCCAAGGCCATTACCTCGCGCAAAATCACTTCAGCATCAACATATTTTCCTTGCGAGCTGAGCGCTATGGCCAACTGATTCTTGGCTGTCAGCAAATTGGTGGCTTTGTGGTTCTCTACTTTTAATATGGTATCAATGGCTTCTTGTGCTGTTACCACGGCTGCTTGAAAATCAGATTGGTCAAGGTGGTTTTGTGAATGGGCCATCAAGGCCAAAAACAACAGATTACTGGCCTCACCTGATTGTTTGGCTTGGTTGATCACAGCTGTCAACAATTCGTCTGCCCGTTTTAATTCATTCAGCTCCGAATAAACCGTGGCCAAAATGATTTGGGCATCCAAGCTGTACTCTTGTAACTCCTCAGATTCACCCGCCAGCGCTATGATTCGATGACAATAGGACGCTGCCTGGTCAAAATAGCCCAAAGTTTCTTCTGTTTTCGCTAACAACAACATCACATGTAAGGTTTCAGGGTGGGCTTCCCCCAACAGCCTTTGTTTTAACTCTAAGCTTTTGAGTAGGTGCTGCTTACTTTTATCCATGACTTGTAAGTTTTGGTATGACTGACCCAAAACTTTGCTTAAATCTGCCAGAACCTCAGGCTGGTCTTTGAAGTCAACCAACATGTTGTTGGCTGCCAAATCCAGTACATCAGCCACTCGCACCTCTCGACCCGTTCCCAGCCTGAATGAAGCACCCAATATTTCCTGTAAAAAATCATTCACTGCCTGTGCTTTTTGCTGTTCAAGTACGGCTTGCTCTCTGGCTTGATCAGCAAAATACAGACCGGTGGTGGCCAACACCAGGCCAGTCAATAAGGCACCGATGATGCCATACACCAAACGCTTGACCTTTTTCCTTCTGGGTTCTTTGGTGATTGCCACCACCTGCTCTGCCAGTTGCGCGGCACTGAGGCGCCGTGCTGGGTCAGGGTCAATCAACTGTTGAATGGTGCTGGTAAGTGAACGAGGTAAATCGGATCGCATACCTGCTAACTGCGCATAGTCCTGTCGTTGGTGCGCTGCCACAATATCCAACACGTTGTTGCCTTGGACCGGGTACTGGTCACTGGCCAGTTTGAACAGCAGACAGCCCAAGGCATACATGTCGGTAGCAGCTGACTTGGGCTGTTCCTTGAACAACTCAGGGGCCATCAGCAGTGGCGAGCCCACCGAGTGGTTACTGGGGTGGGCCGAACCAGAAGTTAAACCGGCACCAAAGTCCATCAACACATGCTGGTGGTTTTGGTCCAACATCACATTGGCGGCTTTGACATCTCCGTGCACCAAACCAGCCTGGTGGACTGCTTGCAGGGCGTGGGCCATATCGCCGGCCACTTTAAGCAACGCCGCTTGATCAACATGGTGTTGGTTTTCCAGGGTTTCTCCGATGATTAAATCTGCCCAGAAACCTGCCCGACCGTCATAAACTGCAGCCCCGTGGATCGCCAACACATGCCGGTTCCTGACTTGCGCCATGCGCTGGGCTTCTTCGATAAAAAGCTTGCTGTGAAAAGCAGCCAGTTGGTCGGGTTTCAACAGCTTCAACGCCACTTTGCGGTTCAGTACCGGATCATAAGCTTGAAACACTTCCCCATAGCCACCCTCTCCTAAAGGTGCCAGTACCTGCAGCTGCCCCCAATGAAACAAGGCTTGTGAGTCGGCTGGTAAATGGCTGCTGTCATGCGGATGTTTGACTGCAAATACCTTTTGGATGTCATCAATGGATTTTAATTGGGCCAGCAATTCGGCATCCTCATCGCCGTCGATGGGCTGGGTATCCCAATCCACTTCGCCTTTTTCAGCCAACTGGTTCAACAACGCCAACCAACGATCACTGGGCTCTTTCATTTCATGTGCCCCGCTAATTTGTACAGCGACCGCGCCACCAACATGCGGGCCGCATTGGCTGAAGCACAGGTGGTGGCTGCCGCTATTTCGGGGTAGGAATAATCCATTTCAACACGCAAGATAACCGCTTCACGGGCCGCCTCAGGCAACTTCATCAAGGCACTTTCATATTTTTCAATGACCTCTGATCCAATCGCCTGCTCCAATGCCGAAGTCGCCTGTTGGGTGGTTTCGCCCTTTTGGTGTTGGTTAAGCAGGTTATTTTGGTTGCTGAAGCGCCTGATTTCCATGCGGATGTTGTTCAACAAGATTTTTCTCAGGTAAGCCAAAAAGGCCCCTTCACGGAGGGCACTGAAGGAATCCAGTTTATTCAAAGCCCGAATCAAGGTGTTTTGAACCATGTCATCGGTTTCAGCCAAGTCTCTGGCATAATCGGGCAAACGGCCATGAGCCCAGCGTTTCAGCATCGGCAAATAAGTGGCACACAGCTGGTCCCTGGCAACCTCATCACCGTCTTTTACTTTGGCCAACAATGTGGCTGTGGATTCTAATTTGGGCCGCATACCAATCACCCTGAATAACACCATTGATTATAAACCATACTTTCGATGAATGGTGCTTGCTGATAGGCTAGCGGGCTACTGGCTCATAACGGCTCATATCGGCTCACAATCATTGCTTTATTTTGAGTTCTTTCATTATAATCCGGGCTGCTCATCAAATTTTCTGGAAAACTCATGACACACAAGCCGTTGCCATTCTCTTCACATTACTTGATCGATGAAGAAACCTGGGTCAATCAGTTACAGGATTATGCCAACCCGGGCGCTCAAAAACGCCAGGAAATCAAACAACTGGCTGGCGAACTGGTCAAAAATGTGCGCGCTAAAATTGATGACATGGATGGCATTGATGCGTTCATGAAACAGTATGACCTGTCCTCTAAAGAAGGCATCTTGCTGATGTGTCTGGCCGAAGCCTTATTGAGGATTCCTGATACCTCGACGGCCGACAAGCTGATCCGCGACAAAATCCTCGATGCCGACTGGAAGTCACATTTGGGCAAAAGTGATTCATTGTTTGTTAATGCGTCGACCTGGGGGCTGATGCTCACCGGTAAAATCATTGACATCGATGAATCCAAAAAAGGCATGCAACGGGCCATGGACAAATTCATCAACAAAACCGGTGAGCCCGTCATTCGCAAAGGCATCCTGCGCGCCATGCAAATGATGGGCAAACAATTTGTGATGGGGAGGAACATCAAAGAAGCCCTCAAGCGGGCCTCGAAAAAAAGTTTCAAGGATTACCGTTACTCTTATGACATGCTCGGTGAAGCGGCTTTGACGCAGGCCGATGCCGACCGCTATTTTGAAGCCTATATGGCATCCATTGATATCATTTCTGAGGCCAACAAAAAACGCAACATCAAAGACGCCTCCAGTATATCTATTAAATTATCGGCGTTGCACCCACGCTATGAGGTGGCCAATGTCGAACGGGTGGTGGCTGAACTGGCGCCTCGGGTTTTGACCCTGGCCAATCACGCCAAAAAGTTGAATGTGGCTGTTACCATCGATGCCGAGGAAGCCGATCGCCTGGAAATTTCGCTGCTGGTTTTTGCTCACGTGTATGCTCAGCTGGGTGACTACCACGGTTTTGGTTTGGTGGTACAAGCCTATCAGAAGCGTGCCATGAAAGTGCTGGAATGGTTGGCCGACCTGTACGACCAACACCAAAGACTGATTCCGATCCGTTTGGTTAAAGGCGCCTACTGGGACACTGAAATCAAACGCGCCCAAGAACAAGGTCTGAGCCATTACCCAGTGTTCACCCGCAAGGTCAACACCGATGTATCGTACCTGGCCTGCGCGCAATTCTTGCTCAATAACCGCCAACGTTTTTACCCTCAATTCGCCACCCACAATGCCAACACCGTGGCCGCCATCAAAGTCATCGCTGGTGATACCGGTGGTTATGAATTCCAACGCCTGCATGGCATGGGCCAAGACTTGCACGCCCAAACCATCAGCAAAAACGGTCTCGACCGACCCTGTCGGATTTATGCGCCAGTGGGTTCACATGAAGACTTGTTACCTTATTTGGTGCGTCGTCTGTTGGAAAATGGTGCCAACACCTCTTTTGTTAACCGCCTGACCGATCTGCGGCTGGATATCGATGAAATCACCCAGGATCCGATAGAGAAAATTCGCAAACACGACACCCACAAACACCCCAAGTTACCCCTGCCCAAAGATATTTTTGCTCCCAATCGGGAAAACTCTGCAGGCTTCAACCTTGGTGACATGCAAACGGTTGACCATTTACTCAACCAGGTTCAAGCTGCTGGTGGCACACCCTGGTCAGCCCAGTGCTTAATCCCTGGAGCTCAGCCTTCGGGTGAATCAGTTAATGTCCACTCGCCAGCGGACCTCGGCCTGTTGGTAGGTACTTACCATCGGGCTGCGCCAGCAGATGTTGACCTGGCTTTGAACAACGCCAACCAGGCGTTTCCAGCGTGGCGCGACCGCCCAGTTGCATACAAATCAGAGTGTTTGTTGAAACTGGCTGATTTGCTGGAAGAAAACAGCGCCCATTTGATTTACTTGCTGCAAAATGAAGCTGGTAAAACGCTGGGGGATTGTGTGGCCGAATTGCGCGAGGCCGTTGATTTCTGTCGCTATTACGCTTATCAGGCAGTGGACTTGTGTGGCCACGGAGAAAAAATGCCTGGCCCCACCGGTGAAAGCAATTACCTCTATCACCAAGGCAAAGGCGTGTTTGTCTGCATCAGCCCCTGGAATTTCCCGTTGGCGATTTATGCCGGCCAGGTGGTGGCTGCACTGGTCACTGGCAACTGTGTCATCGCCAAACCGGCGGAACAAACCAGCCTGATTGCCCATTACACTGCCCAATTGATACACCAAGCTGGCATTCCTGAAGCCGTGTTCCAACTGGTGTTGGGTTCAGGCAGCCAAATCGGCAACCCATTGTGCCTGGCCAACGACATCGCCGGTGTGGTGTTTACCGGCTCCACCCAAACCGCACAAATCATCAACCAAAACCTGGCCAGTCGCAAACAAGCAGCCATCGCCACATTGATTGCTGAAACCGGCGGCCAAAACTGCATGGTGGCAGACTCGTCATGCTTACCAGAACAACTGATTAAAGACGTGATCACTTCAGCCTTCCTCAGCGCTGGTCAACGCTGTTCGGCACTCAGGGTGCTGTTTATCCAAGAAGACGTCGCTGATAAAGTCATAGCAATGCTCAAAGGTGCCATGGCAGAACTCTCGGTTGGCAACCCCCAACTGTTTTCCACCGATTTGGGGCCAGTCATTGACGAAAAAGCGCTGGGCATTTTGAACACCCACAAAGCCCGCATGGAACAACTGGCCAAACCAATCAAAGCATTGGATAAACCCAACATCAACGGTCACTTTTTCCCACCACATGCGGTTGAGATAGCTGGCATGGATGTTTTGGAACAAGAAATTTTTGGACCATTCTTGCATGTCATCCGCTATCAATCCACTGAACTGGACGCGGTGATCGACGCCATCAATGCCACCGGCTATGGGTTAACCAGCGGCATCCATTCACGCATCGATGACACCATTGAATACATCGCCTCACGAGTCCAGGCAGGTAACTGTTACATCAACCGCAACATGACAGGCGCGGTAGTAGGGGTGCAACCTTTTGGTGGCATGGGCCTGTCTGGCACTGGCCCCAAAGCCGGAGGTCCGGGATACCTGCGCCAGTTTGTCACCGAACGCACCATCACCAACAACATTTCTGCCGTGGGCGGGAACGCCGACTTGTTGGAACTCTCGGATGACTGAATCGAGTAGAAGCTGGCCTGGTTAACTGATTTCGGCCGGATGCTTGGTCTTTAGTGACTCCTGGCATCCGCCACTGCCGTTTCAATTTGTGCGTACAGGTCTGCCACCCAGTCAGCTGCCCCTGTGGGTGGCAGTAAATTTCGGTTGGCAGGATCTGTAGGACTGATGATCACACGGGTGTGACTGCGTCCAACCCGGTGCACCAAGGTAAACAATTCTTCAATGGCCTGATCACCCATGGCCAAACAGCCTATCGATACAGCTTTGCCATGGATAAAAATATTGCTGCCTGGCTCAGTTCGGCCTTCCGCTTGCGCATGGCTGAGGTCAAAAGCATTGGGGTAATTGAGTTTCATCGACAAATGGTAAGCGCTGTTCGGGTTCAATCCTATGATTTGGTAAATGCCTTCTGGCACCTGTTTGTCGCCTTCTCGTAATTTGGGACCCAATTTGCCGCTGGCGGCTTTGATTGGGTAAGTTTTGATCAGTTTGTTTTGCCCTCCGTGGTGTGCCCAAAGCTCCAGCACCTTAGCGTCTTTGAGGGCAATCAAATTAAGCTGCTCAGGTGGATAGTTCATGCCAGCTTGAGTAAAAGCTGATTGCAACCGTGCCTCAGACTGCCGACCGACGGCATCGATGACTTCAGTGACCGTTCGCTGGCCGGCTACCTGAACATAATAAGGGTACCAAAAGCTGCGCCCATAGTGAAAAAAACCAATGGCCAACATCAGCACCACTAAAAATAATAAGGCAGGTATGATTTTCATTTGAACTCCCATGGTCTCAAAGAATCAGACCACAGTGATCAGGCAATGTTCAGCCAAACATCATCAAAATGGACGCCCAGCGGCTTTCGCAAGCCGATGTGGTACATTTTTTGCGTCATCAGTCAAAGGCGATTACAATTGAACCTTTATTCTGTGGTCTTGCCTCACAGCGCATGTATTTATCATTTTTCGATTTACAACAAGCCCCGTTTTCAATCACACCTGACCCGGAGTTTGTTTACCTGAGTGAAAAACATCAGGAATCTCTGGCGCACCTGATTTATGGGGTGACCCGCGGTGGGGGCGCTGGTTTTGTGCAACTCACCGGTGAAGTTGGTACCGGAAAGACCACCATCAGTCGCCTGTTTTTGCAGCAACTGCCGGAAGACACCCAGGCCGCCCTGATTTTGAACCCCAACATCAACCCCACGGAATTACTAGAAACACTGTGCAAAGAATTTAATATTCCCACCCGTGGCATCAAAGGCAAGCTCAACGCCATGGTCAACAAACTCAACGACCATTTGTTGAAATCATGGGCCGCGGGCACCAACACCCTGGTCATCATTGATGAAGCGCAGAACATTCCCCGCGACACCTTAGAACAATTGCGGCTGTTGACCAACCTGGAAACCGACCAACAAAAACTGTTACAGATCATCCTCATAGGTCAACCGGAATTGAAACAATTGATGCAGCGCAAGGATTTGCGGCAGCTGGCTCAGCGCGTCACGTCTCGATTTCACTTACAACCGCTGTCAGCTGCTGAAACCAGTCAATACATCAACCACAGGATAGCAGTCAGCGGTGGTCAGCCAGGACTGTTTTCACGCAGCGCCATACAACGGGTGTACCAACAAACCCAGGGCATCCCGCGGTTGATCAATGTTTTATGTGACCGGTCATTGTTGGTGGCATTTGCTGCCGAATCACCATCCGTCAAACTCAGTCATGTGAAACAGGCCATCAGCGAAGTCTATCCAGACCAGGCTGGCCAATCAAAGCGTTGGTGGTGGTTATTACCAGTGCCGTTACTGGTGGCGTTGCTGTGGTGGTGGTTTGCCGCACAACCGCCTATCGAAACACAGCAGAGCGAACCGCCCGTGACCCAAGCCGCGGTACAGCCGGTGAGCAACAAACCTTGGCAGGCCCCACCCATCGCCGTCAGTTGGCAGCAATACCTGAACCTTTGGGGGGAATCCAGCGCAATCATCTGGAGTCAAGCGACTTGTCCACCAATCAGCCTGATTGGTATGGCCTGTTTGCGTAAACAAGGCAACCTCAACCAATTAAAACAGCAAAACATACCGGCACTGCTGCAGCTCACGGATGGCCAACTGGTGTTACTTAAAAGCATGTCCAATGAGCACCTCACCCTGGTCACCAATGCCGGTGATTTGAACCTGCCTTACCAAGACCTGGATCAACGCTGGTACGGTCAGTATTTTGTGGTTTGGCCCATCGACGAGGCCTTGATTGATGATACAATCGACAGTCAGGTCAGCACCTGGGCACTGCAATTGGCCCAAGTGATTGACAACAACCCGGACCTCAACAGCGAAATGCTGCCGGACTGGATAAAGAACTTTCAGCAGAACAATGGCTTATTGGCCGATGGCATCATTGGCAAAGAAACCCAAATGGCTTTATCGATCAGAGCCTATCATGGACCTAAATTAACAGAGTAAAGCATGTCTTCAATCATCGACGCGTTGAAAAAATCCGACAAAAATCGCAGCCAAGCCGGTACAGGTTCGGTCAATCAAATCAAGTTTGAATCCCAGGCGAACAACTCAAGCCGGCGCGGATTTTACCTGCTGATAGCGGTCTTGTTGGTGGTTGCTGGCGGCGCATTGGCATGGCAACAAGGCTGGCTGGCTGCGGCCAAGAACAAATGGTTTGACAGCACCGAAGCAGCTCCGGCGACCAGCACCCAGGTCACTGAAAACAATCAACCACAAGCCGTTAAAAACAACCAACAAAAAACCAGGGTGGTGAACAAGCTCACACCTCCCAAGCCAGATGTCATCCGCCAAAAATCCAATCGCATCGACCAGAAAAAGGCCAACGATAAACAGCCTGCCGTGGCAACCCAGCAGCCCGAAACAACCTTAACTCAGCCACAAAAACAGGCAGAAATCACTGAGTTAACCCCAACTGAAGATACCATCAAACCGGTCGCAGCCGATGTCATATCCGAAAACAACCAGCACCAAGCGCAAAGCAAAGCCAATGCACGTCAAGAGACAGACAAAACCGCGACCAGTCGGAATGAACTGGCTGCCGCAGAACAGTCACAAAAACAGCAGCACCTGCTGTTACACCAATTGGACTTTGAAATCCGCAAGTCTATCCCGCCAGTTAAGCTCAATATTCACATCTATGACCCAGAACCTGAGAATCGAATGGTCATCATCAATGGCGTTAAATTCATCACTGGAGACGTCATCGAAGAGGCCATCACTGTTCAGGAAATCAACCAGCAAGGTGTGGTACTTGAATTTGGTGGCACCACATTTCTGATACCCAAGTGATCAATTTTTCGAATCAGAAACCCCTTTATTTTCCTTATGCATCGCTGTTTCTGGCGGTGGCATTTTTGGGCTTCTTGTTGCTGACAGAAATGTCTGCAGCCAGGGACCAATTTTTTGATCATTACGCCATCCACACCAAAGACTATTGGTATTTAATTCAAACCAATTACTCTGAATTGTTGCGCCTGTTATCGGCGATGTTTTTACATGGCAATTGGGTTCATTGGGTGATCAACACCAGTATTTTTTTGTTGTTGGCATTTCCGTTGGAACGGGTCATGGGCTGGCAAAAGTTTTTGACAGTGTTCTTGCTGTCAGGCATTGTTGGCAATGTCTTTGGCAGCCTGTCTTTGCAATCACAAGATAACCTGTTATTGGGAGCCAGCGGGGCAGTTTCTGGACTGATTGGCTTGTGGCTGGTGATGTTTCCGCGCAAAAAAATCAACTTTTTTTTACCCATTGGCTTGTATTTTGAAAAGACGTCTATGCCTTTGGCCGTGGTCATTCTTCTGTGGTTGGTCGTACAAATCATCCTACAATTTCAACCCAATCCCGCTTATGACATTGCTTGGGTCAGCCACATCACCGGCTTTACAACTGGTTTTTTATTGGCCTGGTTTGTAAAATAGCTGATATAACCCGGTTTGCTGAAGAAGGACATGACAACCAAGACCTTATACCGCATCAGTTACCTCAATCATCAAGAAGTCTATGAGCTGTATGCCAGAGATGTCAGCTCGCAAGAGTTGATGGGCTTCATTACGGTATCTGAGTTACAGTTTGATCAACGCGAAGGCGTGGTCATAGACCCCACTGAAGAACGGCTGAAAACCGAGTTCAGCGGCGTCAAAAAACTGCATGTGCCGATCCAAAGTGTTTTAAAGATAGAAGAAGTGACCGCCAAGAAATCGTGTAAAATTAAAACCTTAAACCCCAAGGCGAACATGCCCGACAGGCAGCCACACACAGGACCCACAACATGAGCCAGGCCCACATATTAATCATTGATGATGAACCAGACATCCGCAACCTGATTTCAGACATCTTGTTGGATGAAGGCTATCAGGTGTCAACCGCTGAAGGCGGTGAGGATGCCAATCAACAATTAAAAGCCCAAACACCGGACCTGGTGCTGTTGGATATTTGGATGCCTGACATCGACGGCATCAGCTTATTGAAGTCATGGAATCAAGGGCTGAATATGCCTTTCAAAGTGGTGATGATGTCGGGCCACGGCACCATTGAAACCGCCATTGAAGCCACCAAAATGGGCGCCAAAGATTTTGTTGAAAAACCCATCTCTTTGGCCAAACTGCTGCAAACCATAGAACACACCTTGGCCAGCGACCCCACCGAAGCCGCCTTGATTGAACACAACCCAGAATGGCAGGTGTTTGAACCCATTGGTAATTCTGCGGCGGCACAGGAGTTGCGCGAAAGCATCGAAAAACTCAGTAAGACCACCACCAACACCGTGTTTGTTGGTGACAGTGGTACCGGCAAGCTGACCTTGTCGCTGCTGTTGCACAACCAAAGGTACCATGACCAGAATTCGGCTGTGATACTGGATGGCCTGACGCTCGCTGATGACAACATCGATGACATCTTGGAGGACAGCCACCAACAACTGACCCAGCACAACAAAAGTGGCTCAATCATCCTAACCAACATCGACTGCTTAACCAGCTCACTGCAAAGTCAACTGCTGATTCACATCAAACAATGGCAGCTGCCTCATCACAGCAACACAGTACAAATCATTTCAACCACCCAACAAGATTTGAAAGTGATGGTCAACAACGATGAGTTTGACCGTGAACTTTATGAGTTTGTGGCCGAGTTCACCATCCCGGTCTGCCCCTTGATTGATCGTGCTGAAGATGTACCTGAGCTACTTAACTTTTACGTTAATTTCCTACCAGATCAAGAACAAATTCCTTACCGTAAAATGTCTTTTGCGGCTCAGAATCACCTGCGCAATTACCACTGGCCAGGTAATTTACGAGAATTAAAAAACCTGGTCAGAAAATTGCAATTGCAGCCGGGTGATGCCGAGATTCAATTGCAAGAAGTCAAAGATTTGTTAGAACAATCTCAGCAAGCCCAAACCCATTCATCAAATAACACCCGCTATGACTTGGAATTGCGTGAGGCTCGCGAAGAATTCGAACGGGATTACTTGTTGCACCACCTGCGTAAAGTGGGCGGCAAAGTCGGAGACTTGGCAAAAATTTCAGGCATGGAAAGGTCCAATTTGTACCGCAAGCTCCGGGCCTTAAACATCAACCCAAAGAACGCTGACCCCTCATGAAAATCATCATCTTAGGCGCAGGACAAGTCGGCTCATCCATTGCCGAGCACCTGTCACATGAAAATAATGACGTGACGGTGGTAGATACCGACACCGAACGGCTGGGTGATTTACAAAATAAATTCGATATCCGTACGGTCCATGGGCATGCGTCACATCCCTCTACCTTGATCAGGGCCGGAGCCAATGATGCCGACATGGTGGTGGCTTTGACCAATTCTGACGAAGTCAACATGGTGGCTTGTCAGGTGTGCTACAGCATTTTCAACACCCCCACCAAAATTGCCCGCATCAGAGAAGCCGAGTATGCCTCTCACCCAGAAATGTTTGAACACGAACACGTGCCCATTGATTTTCACATTTCACCGGAACAACTGGTGACGCGTCACATCTTGGGGCTGATTGAATATGCCGGCGCCTTACAGGTGATGGATTTTGCCGGTGGCCTGGCGCAATTGGTGACCATCAAGGTCAAAAAGAACGGCCCGATTGTCGACCAACAGCTGCGTGAATTCAGTCACCTGTTACCAGAGCATGTTGATGCTCGGGTGGCAGCCATTTTCCGCAACAACAAACCCGTGGTACCCAGCGGTGACACGGTGATTAAAGCCAATGACATGGTGTTTTTACTTGCAGCCAAGAAACACATCAGCAAAATCATGGAAGCTTGGCACAAGGCAGACAAATCCAGTTACCGCATCATATTGGCTGGTGGTGGCAACATTGGTTACAATTTGGCCAAAGCCCTGGAACGGGAACATTCTGTCAAGATCATTGAATACAACAAAGCCCGATCCAAGTTCATTGCAGAAGAACTGACCAAAGCGCTGGTGATCAGGGGCGATGCCACCTCTGAGGAATTGTTGAATGAAGAAAACATCAACCAAACCGATATTTTTTGCGCTTTGACCAATGATGACCAGGCCAACTTGTTGTCGGCACTGATGGCCAAGAAGATGGGGGCCAAGAAAGTCCTGACCCTGATCAACAAACAGAACTATGCGCAACTCATTGAAAAAGACACCATTGACATTGCCATTTCGCCGCAGCACATCACCATGGGCGGTATCCTGGCACACGTCAGGGGCGATTACACCGCACGGGTCCACTCTCTGCGTTCAGGTGCCGCTGAAGCCATTGAGGTTGAAGTCACCGGTGATTCCAGTTCCTCCAAAGTCGTAGGCCGCATGATTCAGGACATCAACTTACCACCCGGTTGCACCATCGGTGGCATCATTCGCCAAAACAAGGTCATCATGGCCCACCGCAATGTGGTGATTGAAAGCAAAGATCATTTGATTATGTTTGTCACCGACAAACGCAACATCAATGACCTGAAACGGCTGTTTGAAGTGGACGCTTCGTTTTTGTGATGCCATGAATCCGAGACTGATCGCAAAAATCATTGGCCTGTTGTTGTTGGTTTCCAGCTTCATGATGCTGCCCCCAGCTTTGATTGGACTGATCTATAAAGACGGACATTTCTGGCCTTTCCTTGAGGGCTTTGGCGTTTTGGCTCTGATTGGCGCTCTGCCCTTTTTTCTGTACCGCAACATCGATGCTGAATTAAAAATTCGCAGTGGTTTTTTGGTGGTGGGTGCGTCTTGGCTGATTGTCGGATTGGCTGGCTCATTGCCCTTGTATTTGTCTGACGTACTGAATTTGTCATTAACCGATGCCATTTTTGAATCCATTTCAGGATTGACCACCACCGGTGCCACCATCCTGACTGACATCGAGTCTATACCGCATTCAATTAAATTTTACCGCCAACAGCTGCAATGGTTTGGTGGCATGGGCATCATTGTATTGGCCGTCGCTGTGCTGCCGATGTTGCGCATTGGTGGTATGCAGATGTTTCGCGCCGAAACGCCTGGGCCCATGAAAGACCAAAAATTAACGCCCCGGATCACCGAGACTGCCAAAGCCTTGTGGTACATTTATTTGGGCATCACAGTCATGTGTACGCTCAGTTATTACATGGCTGGTATGAACATGTTCGATGCCATTTGTCATGCTTTTTCAACCATTTCAATCGGTGGTTTTTCTACCCATGATGAATCCATGGGATATTTCAATAACTCCCTGATTGAAATGATTGCGGTGATTTTCATGGTGATTGCCGGCGTCAATTTTGCCTCGCATTTCCTGGCCTGGAAGTCAGCATCGATCCGCACCTATCTGGTGGACACAGAAGTCAAAGTCTTCATCGGCTTTTTGGCAGTGGCTTCGGCCATTACTTCCTTTCAACTGTATGTCACCGGCACCTCAGACTCTTTGTATGAGTCGATCAGACAGGGTACTTTTCAGGCCGTTTCTGTGGGCACCACCACCGGTTTTACCACCGAATCTTTTTACTTGTGGCCAGGGGCCTTGCCGTTGCTGTTGATTTTGTTTGCCACCATAGGTGGCTGCGCTGGCTCCACGGCTGGTGGTTTTAAAGTCATACGGATGATCTTGTTGTTCAAAATGAGCATGCGCGAGCTGTATCGCCTGATCCACCCACACGGCAAATACCTGGTTAAAATCAATGGCAAAACGGTGAACTACCGGGTGCTTGACTCGGTCTCGGCTTTCTTCGTGCAGTTCTTGTTCTTGATGTGTGTGTTCACCTTGTTGTTGGCATCCATGGGTGAAGACCTGACCACAGCGGTATCAACCACTTTAGCCTGTCTGACCAACCTGGGCCCGGCCTTGGGTGATGCCGGCGCCAATTATGCAGATATATCCGATGGTGGTAAGTCCATCCTCGCCATTGCCATGATTTTTGGGCGCCTGGAGTTGTTTACTTTATTTATCTTGCTGATTCCGGCCTATTGGGAATTTTAATCAAACCACTTATCAACAGCCCCCCAAGATACGGCTTTTTATGTGTTAAACTTTATTGATAACACAGCCACCAAACATCGATTGAATCCATGACCCCAGAACGGTTCAAGCAAATCAAAAGCATCTTAGCCGACACGCTGGATTTACCACCTGAAGAACAACAAGACTACATGGTTGAACGTTGTCAAGGTGACCAAACACTGCTTGCCGAGGTCCAGTCCTTGCTGGCAGCTGAAATCGGTGAAGACTTTCTCAACGCGCCACCATTACACGTCGAATCCGACAATGAAGAAATTCCCACTCAAATTGGCCGCATTAAAATTGATCAATTATTGGCTGCAGGTGGCATGGGCAAAGTGTATGCAGGTCATGATGAACTACTCAAACGCCAAGTGGCAGTCAAGGTCCTGCACAGCAACCAACAGTTATCTCCAGAACAACGTGCCAATTTTCTGAATGAAGCACAAGCACTGTCCAGCCTACAGCACCCTAATATCTGTCAGATTTATGATTTTTTTACAGAACAAGGTAAAGACATCTTGGTGCTTGAATACATTGATGGCATCACTTTAAGCCAGGCCCTCAAAGACCAACCCCAAATACAACCCCAAATACAACCCCAAATACAACCCTTAATGGTCGCCCAAAAAATATTGATGGCACTGACCACTGCCCATGAATCCGGCATTGTGCATCGAGACTTAAAACCCGATAACATCATGATGACCGCCTCTGGTGACCTCAAGATCTTGGACTTCGGCTTGGCCAAAATGGGTTCCTTGCTTAATCAAAACAAGACATCGGAACCAGCCCCATACATCAATGAACTGGCTGCGGTTGATCAGACTCAGGTGGCCGGCACACCAGGCTACATGTCACCTGAACAGGCCCAAGGCATTCCTGCCTCAGCTGCCACTGACCTGTGGAGTTTTGGTTTGATCTTGTGCGAACTACTTAGCGGTACCAAGCCATACCCACCCGAGGCCACCACCCATGAGTTATTGGAGCGTGCGCGGCTGGGTGAATTTCAGGTCCCTAAAAACCTACCCCGCGACGTCAGTCATCTGATCAATGCCTTATTAAATCCAAAACCACAGCACAGACCATCTGCCAGAGCAGCCCTCGAAGCGGTCAACAGAATCATCAATAAACCCAAGCGCCGGCTTAAAGTAGCGGCTGTTATGTTGTTGGTGAGCATAACCATTCTGAGTGGCTGGAAATATACCCATGACTTGAATCTACAACGAGACAAGGCCATAGAAGCAAGAAATCAAGCTGAAGATTTGGTCGAGTACATGCTCCATGATTTATACACCGGATTGCGTGCGGTGGGTCGCACAGAGTTGTTGCAGTCAACCGCGAACAAGGCCTTGCAGTATTACGATAATTTGAATGACGAACAAATCGAACAGAAGAAAGGTATGCCGGCCATTGCCTTGATGCAAATTGCAGAAGTTTTTGGTGACAAAGGCGATCAGGAGCAAGCTTTATCCACCCTCAACACGGCCATCACCAAATTACAAAGGTTGTACCAGAGTCAACCAGATGATGAACTCATCATGTACCGCATGGCAGATGCATACATCAAAGCCGCGGATATTTTGAAGATTGCCGGCGAGTTAGAATTGACCAAGCAATACGCTGGTGCCGCCACCCAAATCGGCAAACAATTAACCGCAGGTTTAATCCCAGGTAAAGGGCCTACCACAACGCCTGATGCCACCGACCGTTGGCGCGTTTATTTGCGATCCATTTATTTGAACGCCGATGGTCACATGAGGTTGGGTGAAAGGGCCGAAGCCTTGGCATTGTTAGAGCAAGGTGTGGTTGACGCCATCCCAGCCGCTAACAACAACGCCAAGCTCAAAGTCAATTTGGCTGATATCCAGTTTAAACTGTGCAACACCTATTACGATGCCAATATGATTGATAAGTTGCTCAAACCCTGTTTGGCTACCTATGCCATGGATCGTGAGTTGTACGAGTCCAACCCCAGTGACTTCCAAGTGCTTCAATATTTTGTCGGCGACCACAGCGTCATGGCCAATGTTTATCGAAAATTAGAACAACTGGACGAAAGCCTGGCCTATGCCACAGCAGGCATTGCATTGGGCGAACAATTGATTCAGCGCGATCCGGAGAACGAAGGGGCTTTGAATGAATACGTGACTGTGATTCTCGCTTTAGGCCGGGTGCAACAGCTGTTGGGTTTATCACAAGAAAGCCAACAATCTTTCAACAAAGCTTTGGAAATCATCGGTCCCATCGCTGCTGATCAAGAAGAAATTTCATACATGAACAGCCATTTTACCGCCTTGGTGTTTTTACAACAATTGGATCAGGCCAAGGAAGTGGCCAAAGCCTTGAGCGCCAGAAATTTTATGCGCCGCGACTACCAAGACTTGTGTGAGCAGTATGACATCAAGGAATGTCAAATCGATGTACTTAAAGAGCAACAGTCATGACGGATAAACAGCAACTGACTTTGATGTTAAAACAGTGGCAAGCAGGTGACCAAGAGGCTCTGGATCAATTGATACCACAGGTGTACCAAGAGTTGCGGCGACTGGCCAAGATACAGTTGAGCCAAGGCAAAAACAGTATCCAGTGCACAGAATTGATCTCAGAAGCTTACCTCAAACTGGTTGATATCAACGCCATGGATTGGCAAGACAGGACGCATTTTTATTCGATGGCCGCACGCACCATGCGGCGGGTATTGGTGGACCGCTACCGCCAAAGAAACACCGACAAACGCGGCAATGATTTAACCTTACAGACCTTGGTCGAAGAAGACACGCAGCAAACCCATGCGGTTGAATTGGATGCGTTGGAAGATGCCCTGTTGAAACTGGAACAGTTTGATCCTGAATTGGCTGAAATAGTGACCTTAAAATTTTATGGGGGTCTCAGTCACCAAGAAATCGCGGGAGTCGTTGACTCTTCCGAACGCACCATCCGCCGGGATTGGTCAGTGGCCCGCTTGTGGCTTAATCGCGAACTTAACGCTTGAGCTAGATTGATATCAATTTAAGCTGGTTTTATTAAGTCAGCGTCGCAACAGCTGTGCCGAAAATCCAGGCTTTCGAACTTTCAGCTAAATCAGAGCGCCTGATAAATTGGTACATTTGTCACCAGGATTCCGGCCGGTCTGTGCCAATACCACAATAAACACCTAAATCTGACTTTCAACTGCCCTCTCTGCATGAAAATAACTTGCGATTTCCCTGAAACATAAATTTTATACATTTATTTTGGCCACTTTTATTTTCATTCTGCGCCTACCTATATAACAAACCACTTTATTAGGAGGATTTATGAAAAAATTATTGGTATTTTTCAGTGTTGTTTTCAGTTCAGGCCTATATGCTGGCAATGGGACTTGGAATTCTATAGGCGATATACCGAGCTTTCCGGACGGCCAACCACAAGTCACCAGAGGACCAGGGGCGTTGAATTTAATTGTTGGAAACACATCGCCTTCTTCAGACCCAAGAAACGCGTTTTGTATCAAAATCACTGACCCGGCCAATTTTGTGGCAACCACAGACAATGCCATCAACAATGCCGCCAATACCGATTTCGATACGCGTTTGTATTTATTTGACAAAAAAGGCCAACCGATTCTATTCAATGATGACACACCTCCCAGTACATTTCCCTTTCCATCAACCTTAACTGGCGTTGCCACAGATGGTTCAGGATACGAATTGATGCAAGGCGGTGAATATATTTTGGTGGTAGCTGGCTATCCAGATGACCCCATGGATAACATCGCCAACACTTTATTCAACCAAGATGCTGAACTGGTTCACGCACCCATACCCGACAGCAACAAGTTTGCAACTTGGGAAAACAACAACCCTGCCACCGGTGGGTATTTTCTGGCTCTTGAAGGTGTCAGCTACTGTCAAGATCAGTTGGATATCGTTGGAACTGGAAATATAAACAACAACACCAAGCTCTGTTCAGGTGATGGCAGTGGTGGTTTCAGCGGCTGTAACAACGAAAGCAACGATTCTATAAAACTTCATTTGGCCACTGGTTACTTAGATGATGATGCCCATCTGGATGTGGTTTTTGATGATTATCAAGACAACGGTCCCTCAATCTGCTTAGGCAATGGCATGGGTGGGTATAGATTTTGTTATGCTTACAATATAGGTACAAACATTACAGACATCCCTTTGATAGGGGACATCAATAATGACGGCCATATGGATGTCGTGTTTCTGGCAAATTATGGAGCTCATAAAGCCTGTATAGGAGATGGATCTGGTTTTTTTACCAGCTGTACGGACATCCCAAGCACTCGAGTTGTTACTGATGGACACTTGGCCTTAATGGATGGGGATAATAAGCTTGATTTGATATTTATTAACCCCAACGGTATCCATGTTTGTTTAGGAGATGGAATGGGTGGATTCGATACCTGTGCGCTCACAACAACAGACGTCAGTACATTTGAAGTTGCTGATGTCAACCTGGATGGTATCAATGACCTCATTACAGTTATGGATAATGGCACCGATAAAGTCTGTATCAATCAAGGCTCTGGCATATTAACCTGTAGTGACATTAACCCAAACACAGATCGATCAAAAGACTTAGCCGTCAAAGACCTCAACAATGATGGCTATGTTGATGTCGTAATTTCCAACGTGACAGGAGGCTCACCCGGTATCAATGAAGTTTGTTTAGGCAATGGTGTTTCTTCATTTACTTGCAGTGCAGTGAGTGGCGTCGAGGGCAACTACTCTAGTGTAAGATTAGGGATGCTAAATGATGATAATTATTACGATGCCGTTTTTTCTGCTGTAGAGTACAGTCGAATTTGTATGGGCAATGGTGATGGTACTTTCAGTAACTGTTACAACGACAGCGGTTTAAACTTTTTTCATATTGAAATGGGTGAGTTCGGTACTTTTGGTGGCGATGACATTATTTTTGTCAACGGCTTTGAATAACATTGAGTATCAGCTTAGAATAATTAAACGGGCATGAGGTAAAGTTTGTCTTTCTTTATACATCCTCATGCCCATTGCGAAAAATTTTCAAATTATTTTTAAACTGTACACCCTATGTCTGGCTTTCGTTTAAGCGCCTGATCGAGCAAACACTGCGACAATCACCTCACCAATACCTGCTTGATTCAGACATTTGGCAACCGAACGCAGGGTTTGACCGGTGGTCATCACATCGTCCATAACAATCACGGTGTCGGACTCAATGGTTTGATTCAAAGCGAAAGCTGCCCGGACATTGTTGGCACGTTGTTTTTCATGTAATTCGGCTTGCATGGCGGTGTTTTTGGTTCTGACCAGGGCATCGCTCAGTAGGGGGCGGTTTTGTTGTTTGGCGATGATTTTGGCGATTTCATGTGCTTGGTTGTAGCCCCTCAGGCGCAAGCGCTTGGGGTGTAACGGCACCGGTATGATGGGTATGTTGTTATCCATGGCTTGCAACGGTTGCAACAAGGCTTCGGCCATGATGCTGGCCCGATCTAAACGTCCACCAAACTTAAGCTGCTGCACCCAGTGGCTGGCAGGCTGTTGGTAAATCGTGGCAGCTATGGTTTTTGAAAAAGCAGGAGGGTCGCTGCGGCATTCGCCACACAAAGAATCACTTTGATGCAAAGGTTTGGCACATTTTTGACAGGGAGATCCGATGGCGGGGATTAAGGATTGGCATCCACCACACAGCACCGTGCCACTGTGAATGTGACAGATGGCACAGCGTTTCATGCCACCTAAACCTTTATTCGGCAGCCAACTTGGCGGCTTCAGACAAGTCCACGCTGACCAAACGCGAAACACCGGGTTCACGCATGGTCACACCCATCAACTGGTGCGCAATCTCCATGGTGACTTTGTTGTGCGACACAAACAAGAACTGCACCTTTTCTGACATTTCAGCCACCATGTCTGAAAAACGGGTGACATTGGCGTCATCAAGTGGCGCATCAACCTCATCCAACATACAAAACGGCGCTGGGTTGAGGTTAAAAATTGCAAACACCAAGGACACCGCAGTCAGGGCTTTTTCACCCCCGGACAACAGCTGGATACTGGAGACCCGTTTGCCTGGTGGTCTGGCCATGATGGAGACCCCAGTGGTCAACAGATCATTACCGGTCAATTCCAAGTAAGCATGTCCGCCACCGAATAACCGCGGAAACAGTTGTTTGATGTTGCTGTTAACCGCTTCGAAGGTTTCTTTGAACAAGGTGCGGGTGTCTTTGTCAATGCGGGCAATGGCCCCTTCCAGGGTTTGTAAGGCGTTTTCCAAGTCTTCGTTTTGGTCGTCCAGGTATTTTTTGCGTTTGGACTCCTCATCAAACTCTTCAATCGCTGCCAGGTTAACCGGTTCTAAACGCACGATGTGGCGCTGTAGGCGTTCGGTGCGTTCTTCTTTTTGTTCTATCACAGCCTCCAGCTGATCGGCTTCAACGGTATCCATGTCTTTGAGCAATTGTTCAGCATCCTGCCCCATGTCTTGCAACTGTTCTGCAAAACCATTGGCCCGCAATTCATGTGATTGCGAGGACAGTTTGGCGGTTTCCAGTGCATTTCTGGCTTCATCGATTTGTTGTTGGTGCTGGTGCCGCAACCGCTCCAGCTGTTCGGATTTAGACTGCGATGCCGCCACTTGCTCACGCATGGCATCACGGGCTTTCTCGGCTTCAACCCGTTTGGCGATGAGTTGATCCAGGGTGTCTTTTTGCCCGTCTATGGGATTCATGTCTTCGCTGAGCAGCTGCAACAACTCGTCTTTGCGCTGCACCAATTGTTCATTGGCTTGGTGACTGCGCTGCAAGCTCATTTGCAATGAATCAATTTTGTTCTGAGTAGCCGACAGTCCCATCTTGTGCTGGTAATAACGGTTGGACACATCATTGAGCTGGGCTTTGATTTGGTGGTATTGCTGCTGGTCTGATTGTTGTTGTTCCATCAGTTCGGCTTTCACCGCTTCAAATTTTGCCAGTTCGTTCATGGCCTGTTCCAAGGCCACACGCGATTGCTTAACCTGGGCATCGTCTTCAGCCATTTGGGCTTTGATTTGCGTTGTTTCTGCGGTTTTTTCCTGGTTCTGCTGCTGCTCTCGAACCATCAGTTGTTCTTTGTTTTGAATCAGCCCGGTCAATTCAGACAGCTTGCGGTGGGACATATTAACGTCCAGTTGCAACTGCTCCACATTAACGGTTAATTCTGCCTGCTCACCTTTTAAGGCCTGCAATTCTTCCTGCAGAGCCGATAAGCGGGCTTCGTTGGTTTCGATGTCTTTGCTTAATTTTTTCAGTTCTTTTTGACGCAATAAGAACCCTTCAGACTGTTCCCCCCGCTCAATGTGAATCCAATGTTGTCCGAACCATTCACCTTCACGGGTGATGACCGATTCTCCAGCGCCCAACTGCGAACTGAGTTGTTGCGCACTGGCAATCGAATCACACACTTTGATTTGATTGAACCATTCGATGACGGCATCGGGTCCTTTGATGCATTCTGACAAAGTCCCTGGTTGTGCTTTGACCTTGCCCTGGCCTGAATGCACCGCCGTCATGGCGCCAAAAGCCCAATCAGCCGTTACTTCGGCCAAGTCGGCATGGCTGGTTACCCAAGCTTGCAAGCGATCTTGTAATACCGTCTCCACCGCAGCCTCCCAACCGGAATCAACTTCCAGTAAATCGGCCAGACGTTCAGACTGAAGTTTGGGGTTGTCTTTCACCCACTGTTTCAATTCAGCTTGGTCTTGTGACTGCGCTGCCTGTTGTAATGCCAGCAACGATCCACGGCGTCCTTTGGCTTGATGCAAGACTTCTTGCAGTTGGTCTGCCTGTTGTCGCAGTTGCTGTCTTTTTTCGGTGTTCAGATTAACCGCTTCTTTGCGGGCTGCCAACTTGGCTTCGTGGTCATCGTGTTTGGCTTGTTGTTGTTCTAATTGTTGTTGTAACTCTTGTAATTCAGCATCGAGCTTGTTAACCAAGGCCTCGTTGTCTGAAGGCTTGACCGATTGCAGGCGTTCGCTTTGTCGCAGCAAGTGTGATTCCAGCGCGGTGATGCGGGTTTTTTCAACATCAATCACGCGACTGTGGGCCGCCAGCTGATCGTTGTTTTCATCCCATTTTTGGCGCCAGGCCTGTTGCGTTTCTTCTGCAGCCTGACTCATTTCTTGCGCCTGTTCCAATTGCAGAGACAATGCTTCCAATTCAGGTTTGGCCTGTTCTATCAGCTGTTGTTGTTCAGCCAGGGCTTGCTCATCAGCCTGGCGTTGTTGTTGTATTTGTTTGAGGTTGGTCTCGGTATTCACCAAGTCTTTTTGGTGCCGTTCGGACAGCGATTTGGCATGCGCGATGGCTTGTTCAATCTTGCCTATTTCGGCATTGGTTTGGTACAGCTGTTCTTGTAACCGGTTGTTCTCATCCATTAATTTCTGATGTTCAGCCCGGTGCGCTTCCAAGGTTTTTTCACCGTCCGTCTGACCAGATTTGGCCTGCTCAACTGCCGTTTTTAAACGCGTCACTTCCAAGTTAGAATGAGCCGCCTGGGTCTGCCATTGTTGCCAACGCAAGGCCAAAACTTCGGCTTTGATTTGTTTGAACTGATCTTTCAGCTGGGTGTATTTTTCGGCATTTTTGGCTTGTCTTTGCAGGTGTTGGATGTGCTTGCCCACTTCAGTACGCAAATCATCCAAGCGCTCAAGGTTTTCTTTGGTGCGTTTGATGCGTCGCTCAGTTTCACGTCGACGTTCCCGGTATTTTGAGACGCCGGCCGCTTCCTCAATGTAACCACGCAATTCTTCAGGCTTGGATTCCACGATGTTGGAAATCATGCCCTGTTCGATGATGGAATAACTTCGCGGTCCGAGGCCTGTGCCCAGGAACAAATCAACAATGTCTTTCTTACGGCATTTGTTGCCATTCAAAAAATAAGCTGACTGGGCATCGCGATTGACTTGTCGCTTGACCGAGATTTCATTGTATTTGGCAAATTCTCCCTTGATCAAGCCATCGGAGTTATCAAACACCAATTCAACGGTGGCCATGCTCACGGGTTTACGTGACGATGAACCAGAGAAAATCACATCGGTCATGGAGGCACCGCGGAGCATTTTGGCTGAGGTTTCACCCATCACCCAACGCACCGCATCAATGATGTTGGATTTACCACAACCATTGGGTCCAACCACCCCAATCAGATTGCTGGGCATAACCACTTCAGTGGGATCAACAAAAGATTTAAACCCGGCTATTTTTATTTTTGATAACTTCATCTATCGTGTATTTTGCTTGATATATATCCTTTTTTTGGGTATGGTTCCGCCCTTGAATGAAACTGGCTAAAAATATACAGAGAATACCATGTCCACGCACCCGACAAAAGACCTAGAAACATTTGTAAATCCCAACCAGGAAAGGGATTATACCATCATTATCGACATTCCTGAATTCACTTGTTTGTGTCCCAAAACCGGCCAACCTGATTTCGCCACCATCAAACTGGAATACCAACCAGATGAGAAATGTGTGGAGCTCAAAGCACTGAAATTATACATGTGGACTTTCCGTGAGCGCGGCGCCTTTCATGAAGCTGTGACCAACGAAATTTTAGATGATCTGGTGGCTGCCGTTGACCCCAAATGGATGAAAATCACCATGAAATTCAATGTCCGTGGTGGCATCTACACCGACGTGGTCATCGAACACAAAAAATAACACCAATGGCTGTCACCAGGTCACCCCGGTGACAGCCTGTTGCGCCAACAAGCCTCAAGATTTCAGCGCGATGGATTCGTTTTTAAATCGAGAAATGTGACTACCCACCACCATGCCGATGATGGCCATGCCCAAACCCACCAATTGCGGTGGTACCAACAACGTTTCACCACGTGCAGTCAGTTGTAAACTGACCACCTCCAAAGCGGCCCAACTCAAAACCCCCAAAACGATCGACAACAGGGCACCGGTGTTGTTGGCGCGCTGCCAATAAACCCCAAATGCCAATGGCACAAAAGCCCCACACAAAGTCACCAAATAAGCATTCTCAACCATTTCAAAAATACTCAGGCCGACGCTGGAACTCATGTAGGCGTACAACAACACCAACAAGCCAAATCCCAACACACAAAGCCTTAAAGCCACCAACAACTGTTGGTCATTGAGATTCAACCAATGTCGCAAGATGTTCTTGGCCAGAATGGCAGAAGGCGCCAACAGGGTGCCTGAAGCAGTGGACATGATGGCTGACACCAGGGCACCAAAAAACATCACCTGAACCCACACCGGCACCTGCTGCAAAATATATTCCGGTAAGATGCGCTGAGGATCGCCGCCTTCAGCCATATGGACATCAATCAACTCAGGTGACAACAAGGACGCCCCATAAACAATAAATATCGGCACAAAGCAAAACAACACGTAAAACAAACCACCGAACACGGTGCCTTTAACCGCAATGTTTTCATTGTCTGCTGACATCACCCGTTGGAACACATCTTGTTGCGGGATGGAACCCAAAGCCAAGGTCACAAAAGCGCCGATGAAACCCAGCACCGCAGCCCAATCCCAGCTGGGCCAAAAATCAAATTTATCGTTCGCAGCAGCATGGTTAACCACCGTCATCACCCCACCGTCCAGGCGATTGGCTATCAGGTATGCCACCATCAACAAACCAGCCAAGATGGCCATCATTTGAATGAAGTCCATGATGGCCACCGACCACATGCCGCCGTAGATGGTATACAACATCACCACCGCCAGGCCCAAGACCATGCCCAATTCAAACGAGATCCAACCCTGGGAAACCAAGTTGATGGTCAGCCCCAACGCCACAATTTGGGCAGCCACCCAACCCAGGTAACTGATGCAAATGGCAACTGACACCATGACTTCGACGTTGCGACTGAAACGTTGGCGATAAAAATCACCAATGGTCATCAGTTTCATGCGGTACAAGCGACGGGCAAAGAACAAACCGACAAACACCAGACACAAACCCGCACCAAAGGGATCAGCCACAATACCAGCCATGCCCTCTTCCATGAAGGTGGCAGGAATCCCCAACACCGCTTCTGACCCAAACCAGGTAGCAAACACCGTGGCAATGGTGATATAAATAGGCAAAGACCGACCAGCCAATATGTAGTCTGTGGAATTATTAACGCGGCGCGCGGCATACAGGCCAATGCAAACAGAAACCATCACATAGATGATGATAAAGACACCCAAAATACTCATAACAAACCTCGACCCGATAACGGCATCCATTGAACTTGTGGTTCGTGACAAAAATACCGGCTCGATCAGAATATTCTTGGGTGGTTACCGGCACCATTCTTTTGGCGTATTAAAAGATGATTTTGAGCAAAAGAAAAGTGTTTTTTTGGGTGTTTTTAAATTTTTTTGAACGTGCAATGCAAGACATTAATGCCTTGATAGATCAGGATGTGATTTATGAGAGAATCAAGTGGAGGGTTGCCAATCCAAATTGGGCTTGAGGATGTTCAGAAAATCTGGAGTTTTGCGTTGTTGTGCTGTTTGTAAGACTTCCATGGCCACATCTGCACAGCTGCCACAACCGGTGGCGGTGCCAGTCAACAACTGCACGTCCTGCAGCGTTTCTGCGCCCGCTTTGGCGGCATTTTGAATGTCTTTTTCGGTTACACCTTGGCAAATACAAACGTACATAGGGATAAAAATTCTCAACTTGTTTGCAAGTATAAATGTTAATGAGAATGATTGTCAATAACTTATTTGCGATTTATTGCTCAGCCACCTTTCAGTATTTTCATGGCCGCTGCCATGTTCCTTTCATGGTTGTCAGCTGATGGATTTTGCCGAAAAGTATTCAAAGCCTGTTGTGCCATCTGCTGGGCCTTGTCGCGATCGCCTTCAAGATCATAAACTATTGCCCAAACCAACCTGGTGTCAGCCACCGAAACAGAATCCTCACCATCATGTGCAATCAATTTTTCCAGTGTTTCAGGAATCAACCGTTGTAATTCATCCAATTTTTTTTGGGCCAACCACAACGAAAACTGCATGGCCTGAGTGCGTGCATACAAGCGGTGGTCAGCGCCATAGGCTTCACTGATCAGTTGCAGTGCTTGGTTGAAATGTTTTTCGGATGCGGCGTGCTCATTCAATGACAAATAACAACGCCCCAAACCGCTTTGGGTATTGACCTCTGCCTGTACAATGCGATTTGATAGCGTATTCAACAATGATTCAGCCCGCAGAAAATAGGCAATGCCCAATTCACATTGTTTAGCCTTTCGGTATTGATGGGCTAAATTTTGACTCATCACCGGCTCATAATAATCTGGAACGGGTAAATGCTTGATGATCTCCAGGATGTCCTTATAGCCCTCAATGGCCGCTTGGTGGTTACCTGATTGACCCAATAACAATGCATAATTGGCCAGTGCTATCAGTGTTTCAGGATGATGAGAACCGTAATGCTGCTTAAACAATTGCAAGCCTTTATCACCTGTTTCAATGGCCGGTTCAAAACGTTTCAAGTCACCCAGAATGGCTGATTCCGTGGCGTACAATTCGGCCAGAAAGATGGGGTCAGGCTCAGGTATTTTTAGGGCGTAGAATCTGGCTTTTTCTGTGGCCGACAAAGACGCCTCAAGCTGTTCTTGTTTAACCTGTAGTCGTGCCTGGGCAAAATACACACTCGCTAACGACTCATTGGGTAAGTCAACAGCCAGGATGTTTTGTTCCATAGACAGCAATTGATTGATGATTTTAGCAGCCGCTTCGGTTTGGTTGGTCCTGAGGTAAATCATCGCCGCAGACTGTAACCCGACCACCCCCAGGTTAGTCACTTGTTCTGTGATTGGCATCACTGCATTGACTTGATTGTATTGTTCCAGGGCTTGGTCAAATTGGCCCATTTGCAAGTAGTCCATGCCCAAATCAAAATGTGCTTGAGCCAGGGCTTTGGGGTCATTGTTTTGTTGCAACAGCAACTCAATCTGCTTGCGGTGGACATTGGCTGCAGCTTCAGTTTGGCCCAATTTAAACTGGATGTTTCCCAACAAAGACAAGGCATTGAGCTTGATTTCGGGCGAATCGTTTGACTCATCTGACAACATTTGTTCACTGGCCACACCAATCAACTCATTCACTGTGATGGGATTTTGTTGATTTTTGACCGGATCAGCTTCATCAAAAATACCAAGTAAAAAGTCACTGGTCCATTGGGCTTTTTGGGCTTCTTGCTTCGCCAAATGGGCCTGATTTAAGGCGAACACCAACATGGCCAGGATGCTCACCATGGCCAATACGGCAATGGTTACCGGTAACTTGTGACGACTGATAGATTTTTTGAACCGATAAAACCCATGATTGGCATAGGTAGGTACCGCTGCCCCTTGTATAAAAAGCAGCAACTCACGACGCAAGTCAGTGGTGTTCTGGTAACGGTCATTGAGGTCAATTTGTAAGCCCTTGTCAATGATACTGCCCAGTTCGCACTGCAAGGCCTGCTCGATTTCTTTGTTGTTAGCAACTCCCAACTGTTTGAGCATGGCTGGTCGATTATTTTGGTAATTGAGGTAGCTGCCGGTGATGGGTGTATTGAGCTGTTGGGAATAATCTGAAAAAGTGGTCGTTGTCTCCTTTTTCCTGGGTGAAGAACCACTGCACAACTCATACAGCACCGCAGACAAACCGAATACATCACTGGCCGTGGTCAGGGCTTCGCCTTTGGCTTGTTCTGGTGCTGAATAACTGGGAGTGAACTGTGGCAGATGAAAGGTATCATGCTTATCGCTTAAAGTCTGGGCAATACCAAAATCAACCAGCTTGACTTGACCATCGGTATTCACCAATATGTTGGCCGGCTTGATGTCTCCATGAATCACCAGGTTCTGATGGGCATATGACACCGCTTCAAGGGCCTGTAATACCAGCGCCAACCGATCTTTTAAGTTCAATTGGTGTTGGTTTGCATAATCACTGATAGGTACGCCATCCACCCATTCCATGACAAAATAAGCAATGCCATCTTCACTGGTGCCGCCATCAATCAAACGTGCGATGTGCGGATGTTCGAATTGAGCCAAGGTGCGCATCTCATCCATAAAACGCTGTTTGCTCAAGTCGGAAAAGCCGCCAGATTTGATGATTTTTAAGGCGACTTTTTTATCGAACTGACCGTCTGCTCTTTGCGCCAAAAATACCTGGCCCATACCGCCACTGCCCAAAACCTCCGTGGTTTGCCATGCCCCAAATGTTCGTCCCACAATGTCTTTGGGATTGACATGGATTTGCACCGACGCCTCACCCAGTAACTGTTCAACCAAGGGATCGATGGTTTGATCGAGAATGTGAGGCTGTTGGTCAGTTTGCAGCATTTTTTTCAACACTTGTAAGCCTTGTTCACTCAAGTCTGTTGATTGCAAGCGCGCTTGCTGTTCCGCCAAAGCCAAGTCAGAAAGCTCATCATACCAAGCAAGGACCTGCTTCCAGGTAGATATGGGCAAGTCATTGATTTTAGCATCAGTCATTAATCATTGCCTTTAACAAGGCCTTGGCTTTGTGCCAGTTTCGGTCCACACTGCGACTTGATACGCCCAAAATCTCTGCTGTTTCAGCGACTGTCATGCCCACAAAGTACCGCAAATTAACCACTTCAACTAAATCCGGATCTACGGATTTCAGTTGTTCCAATGCTTCGTTCAATGCCACCACTTGGGAGCATTCAATGTGCAACTGACTGCCCAACTCACTCAGGGTGACATCTGACTTTAGATGAGACCTTTTATCAGCCACTTTCTGTCTGGCCACATCAACCAATATGTGCCGCATGGCAAGGGCTGCTGTGGCATAAAAGTGACGGCGGTTGCTCCATTGGTTATTTTTGGGGTTTTGATTTAACTTAAGGTAGGCCTCATGCACCAGCGACGTCGTGTCTAACTCATTATGTTTGGAATGCCCCCTTAATTTGGCATGTGCTATAACTCGCAGCTCCTGATACAACAGGGTCTGAAGATTTTTATCTTCTAATGCTGCTTGCAATGATTCGTTGTTCAGCAAGCTGGTCAATGAACCCATGAAAGTTCTCAGAAACTGGGGTTTAATCATGTTACCACAGCCACTGAGAACTTCACAGCAATGCCAATCAGTCGATGCTAATCTTAACAAAATTTAATTATTCAAAATCATCGGCAAAAATCAGATCATCTGGTTGAAATTCTGCTCTGATGGTTTGACTTGAACTCATACTGGTCAGACATTCATCACCTTGGTTAACCAAGGGACAATTCAGCCAGGTGGTGAATTCACTGCCAGGTGAAGGGGTAGCAAACAACGTGACGATGGTGCCGTTAAAGAACACCTCGGAACAATCAATCCCACAAGCAATACCTGCTGGATTACTGACCACTGAACCTTCACCAGTGCCCTCTTTTTGTATGGTCAACAGAAATTCATCGTCACCGATGTTGTCATAGACTTCATCAAAACCTGCGTCATACAAACCACCGGATTGACCGGGCATGCCCTGAGGATTGGTATTTTCATTGACTGGAGCATCTTGGTTTTCAATATCAACTTCAGAAGACCATGAAAAAGTATCCTGCAAGCACATGTCCACGCCAGCAGATTCCGCTACTTGACGAGCGTCACCTGCTGCAGGGTTAATCAGTTGAGCAGCACCAAGATAGTACAATCCAGAAGGCCAATCAGAATCATTGTCAATTAAATTACAGCCACCCAGAATCGAGGCGCTGGTGCTTCGGTTATCTATCCCAGATGAATCAGTGACCAGAGAATTTTGGATATTCAATGAACCGCCCAAAAATATAGCCAAATATGAACTTTCACTGCTGTTAAGGTCATGATTAGCTGCCATGGTGGTGTGGCTGACTTGGTGATTACTGTTACTGTTCAGTCTGAGCATGGCATGCGCTTCGTTTCTTATAAATGCCACCCGGTTCAATCTGACCACAGAGTCAGCAATTGAAGTCACCAAACCATTGGCAAATGGGGAGCCGAGTGGATCAAACTGGCTTTGTTCGATGACTGTCCGCTGTAATTGAATGAATGAATTGTCGACATGAACCACTGAGCCTTCGTAGTTGGCACCTTGAATCTCTGAACACCTGAACAACAAATTACAGTCGGTGGTTTGGTCCATGATTAATTGGGGTGATGTGGAGCCACCATTTTGGGCATATATGGACGAACCATCTGCTGCGGAACTGCCATTGATGTGGGTGTTTTGCAACAGCACAAAGCTGCCTGTTCCATTGATGTAAATGGCGCCACCATTTTCAGCCACGTTACCATCAAAAATGACCCGATTGGCTCGGCCGTCAGCAAACACTTCTCCACCGTTGTCGACATACAAGCCGCCACCCTCAACGGCATCTAACCCGGCTATGGTGCCACGGCCCTCAATCCTGACGTTGTCCTTGATTTCTAAGTAGCATCCTGTGCGGATGTGTAAATTCCCTCCTCTTAAACCCTGGTTGCGGTGCATTCGACCACGCAAAATAACAGTAGAGTTTGTGCCTGTACAATAGATACCACCACCCAAAATATTGTTGGTGTTGCCATTGAATTGAATCAATGAATTATCCAAAACTTCCAGGTATGCACCACCAGAAACAACAATGCCAGACTGGTTGCTGCTAACCAAAACGTTATCTAACGTCACTACAGCCCCGCCAACTGCCACCAAGGCTCTGGTGGCACTGGTAGAAGACATTTGAATGTTGCGGAATGTCACCACAGAACTGCTTTCATTGTTGGTATTAACTTCGAAGATTTCATTGGCCGTATCACCTATAAAAGTTCGACCACTGACCGCGCCGAAACAATCCGGGTATCCCCCCACCAAAGTCAATTCTCCAGCACCAGTAGAAGACCAATCGGTCAAGACGTAACTGCCATTGCTGTTACCTGTATAAGTGACGGTATTGGTTAGCCTGATCTCATCCAGTGCATCACCATTCAAGGCCGCAACCAAAAGTGCTTGATCTAAAGTGTCATAGACATTGGCACCGTTACAAGTGGCTGAATTTCCAACCCAATACAAGCCAGCATGAGCAAAACTACCAATAAATAAGATCATTGATATCAACAGTATTTTGAATAATTTCATGGGTGATTCCTCTGGTTTAGTTACCAGGACATACGCAGCCAAGTTACAAAATACGCCACAAAAATGAAAATAAAAAAAGGGCCCAATAAGGACCCTTAGTTACGTATGATTCTGTTCAGCCTAGTCTTCAATATCACCAGCATCAGGGTCATTGAACACCGCTTCATCCAATTGATTTTGTGACTTGGCCACAATACAGGTCACGGCCGAATCACCGGTGATATTCACCGCGGTACGGGTCATGTCCAGCAAGCGGTCAATACCCAGAATCATGCCGATGCCCTCAATGGGTAAGCCGGCTTGCAACAACACCCCTTGTAACATCACCAGTCCGGCACTGGGTACGCCAGCAGAGCCGATGGATGCCAGGGTGGCCATCAATACCACCATCACCAATTGGGCACTGGTTAGGTCCACACCATAGGCATTGGCAATGAAAATGGTGGCCACACCCTGCATGATGGCAGTACCGTCCATGTTGATGGTGGCGCCAAAAGGAATGGTAAAAGAAGCCACTGATTTATGCACACCCATGCGTTCGGTAACTGTTCTTAATGTCACGGGAATGGTGGCGTTGGAACTGGAAGTACCAAAAGCAAATGTCACCGCACCCTTCATTTTCTTTAGGAATGTCAAAGGATTCAGTCCTGAAAGGAGCTTTAACACGATTGGATAGACCACCAGGGCATGAAAAATCAACAAGCCCAGCACAGTGAAGAAATAACCAGCCAAGGCGCTGATGGCATCCAGTCCCAATTCTGCCAATACTTTGGCCAGGATGGCGAACACCGCGTAAGGTGCGAAATGCATGATCAACATCACCAACTTCATGATCACTTCGTTAAATGACTTGAAGAATTCAGTCACGTGTTCTCCGGCTTTGCCGGCCATGGTGGCACTCAGGCCCAGCAAAATTGCGAACAAGATAACGGCCAACAAGTTGCCTTCGGCCATGGCTTTGATGGGGTTGTCAATTAAGGTCAACAACACCTCAACAAAAGATTTGCCTTCTTTGGGTACATAGCCAGGATTGGTGGAAATGTCGGCACCCACGCCCACACCAATCAACATCGCAAAACTCATGGCCATGCCCAAAGCAATGGCAGTGGTTAATAAATAAAAACCCAAGGTGCGACCACCGATGGAACCCAACATGGCAGGGTCACGCAAAGCCGTGGTGCCACAAAACAATGACACAAACACCAAGGGGACCACCAGCATTTTCAATGACAGGATGAACAGTTGACCAATCACATAAAACAGACCGTTGACCACGTAAGTATCTACCCAAGGGACGGCATTGAGCTTAGTGAGGTTCAGGATCAGGCCCAATGTGGCACCAATCACCATAAAGATAATGATTTTTTTGGTCAATGACATGGCATTTTTAAAATTGAGAAAGCCAACAATGATAGCCTATTTAAGCCGCCAATGCACCTCACCAGCGATTGGCATCTGCTGCTTCAAAATCCGCTCGCCATGAATCAGGGAGGGTATCCTCATTTAACAGTGAGCCGCTTTCCAAGGTAGGAAACATCTCTTCATACGACTTCACTGTGGTGCCTTGTAAGCGGTGCATGATGTGATTGGGTCGCAACTCTGACAGGCTGTGTAATCCCGCAGCACCCAGTAGTTCAGCCAGGTTTTTCATCATCTGGCCATGGTATCTGGCCACCCTTTTGGCTTTGTCTTCTACCACCAAGCCAACCACCCGGGCTGGATCTTGGGTGGCAATACCCGTTGGGCAGTGGTCGGTATTACAGGCCCGCGATTGAATGCAACCCAGCGCAAACATCATGCCCCGAGCCGAATTCACTGCATCGGCACCCAGTGCCAGCGCTTTGATCAAGTGAAAAGCTGAAATGATTTTCCCGGCAGCAATGATTTTGATGTCCTCACGCAAACCGGTGCCAATCAGGGCGTTGTTCACTGTGATCAGCGCATCTTTGATGGGTGTGCCCACGGAATTGGTGAACTCAATCGGGGCTGCGCCGGTACCGCCTTCGCTGCCATCCAGGGTAATGAAATCAGGCTTGATGCCGGTTTCCAACATCGCTTTGCAAATGGCCAGAAACTCAACCCGATTGCCCAAACACAATTTAAAACCGATGGGTTTGCCGCCTGACAATTGCCGCAATTGCTGCACAAATTTCATCAATCCTTTCGGCGTATCAAAGGCACTGTGGTTGGGCGGTGACAGCACATCTTGACCCATGGATACGTGGCGAATTTCAGCGATTTCTTGGGTCAGTTTAACCGCCGGCAAAATGCCACCATGACCGGGCTTGGCGCCTTGTGACAGTTTAATTTCAATCATCTTCACCGATTCAAATGCCGCTTTTTCAGCAAACAAATCGGGGTCAAAACCACCCACAGCATCCCGACAGCCGAAATAGCCTGTGCCAAACTGAAATATCAAGTCGCCCTCGTGTTTGAGGTGATAAGGGCTGATGCCACCCTCTCCGGTGTTGTGAGCAAATCCACCGCGCTTGGCACCAAGGTTCAATGCTTCAATGGCATTTTTGCTCAACGAACCATAACTCATGGCTGAAATATTTAAGGGTTTGGCCGCATAAGGTTTTTGGCATTGCGGGCCACCGAAAATAACGGTCAAATCGGTCTCTGCCACATGGGCCGCTGAGACCGAGTGGTTAATCCACTCATAGCCGTCCTGATTGACATCGAAGATGGTGCCAAATGGACGGGTGTCTTTTTGGCCCTTGGCTCGTTGGTAAACCAGCGCACGAAATTCACGAGGTATCGGCCTACCTTCTAAATCTGATTCTATGAAATACTGCTGAATTTCTACTCGAAACGACTCCAACAAGTAGCGAAAATGGCCAAGGATTGGGTACAAACGCAGCAGGGTACGTCGCTTTTGAAACATGTCGCGCAAACCCAATAAAATCAGTGGCCCAACAATGACAAATAACCACCAGGCGCCAGACCAGTATTGTGCCCATGCAACCAACAAGACTGGAACCACCACCGCAGCGATGGCAAATTGCTGTCTGACCGTCATGAAATCAAAACTCCTTCAATACCCAGCGCACTGGTTTGACTCCTGAATTCAGCAGGTCTTTGCCCGAACCTTTCATGTTATCGCGTTCCATGGGATCAATAAAATAAGGTTTGCCGTCATTGGGTATCACTTTTACCATCACCAACTCGCCCCGTTGGCGGTATTCTTCGATGGTTTGGTTTTTCTGAATGATGACTTTGACGTGGGTGCTGTCTGCTGCTGGCTGAGTCAGTTCAGACAAAGGTGTGGCATCCTCAATTGCTGTTTGATCAGTGGATTGGCTGGTTGATTCATTGACTTGATTTTGTGTCCAGCCAGTGTTCAACAGCAAGCACAACAACCCCACAGTCAGGCATTTATGTTTCATCTGGTGTACTCCTCGTTGGTCTTCAGTGTCTGCTCAATACCCTGTCAATGAACCTGAGTGACACCGCCCCAGATGCATTCAACGCTGGTTTAACATGATACAATGACGGTACATCAAATGACACCAGTTTTTGGGCAATTCCTATGACAATCTTCTTTCGATTTGGATTCTTTACCTTGGCCACTTGGCTGCTGATGGCCTGTGGTGGCGAACCACCCATGGATAAAAATGAACAGTTAACCCAAACCATCCAGGCCATGGAAACGGCTGTCGAAGCCAAAGGGTTGGATGATTTTTTCAGTCATGTCAGCGACGACTTTGTCAGTGCCGAACGGGGTTGGAGCAAAAAAGATGCGGAGCGCATTTTGCGCTTGCGTTTGATGCGTCAGAGTTCAGTGCATGTGGTGCAGGTCATCAAAGACATTCAATGGCTGGATGGCGGTAATCAACAGGCCACCGTTGAAGTGGTCGCAGCCATGGCCGGGACCGAGTTCAGTTTAAGTGAAATGCCGGGTTTTCGGGGCGACATGATTCAGTTTATGGTCACATTTAAGCTGATTGACGATGAATACAAAGTCATCCAAACCGAATGGCAGCGAGCCACCCCCGCCGATTTTGTGTTTTAGTCAAATTCAACGAGCTGGCGCAAATTTACTATCCATTAAATCTTGTTGCTGTGGTTTGTCACGGCTTGAGCCATGTCCTGATCACTGGGACTGCTGGCCAGAAACACTTTGGTAAAACCCAATTCATCGGCCAAGTCAGCGATTCTCGCGGCTCCCACTACCACCGGGGATGACAAGACTTGGTCTGTTAAGTCGTTGGGCAACTGTTTAACAAAAGCAGTCAGGATATCACTGCTGGTGGCAGTGAGTGTGACCGCATCTGACTCCAGGTAAAGCTGGCCAATGGCCATCAAATCTAATGGCAACGGCACCCTGACGTAGGAATTGATTTGCCTGAAACTGATGCTGTGATTCATGCAATGTGTTCTGATCAACTCACGACCTGCTCCGGTGGTGAGGATTTGAATGTTTTGCGGCTGATACACTTTCAACAATTCAACCACACCTTCTGAATTCATCAGCGGATGGTATTCAATGTCTTGGCCAAAATGAGTTTTCCAGGCTTTGGCCACAGCAGGCCCAACAGCAATCACCCGGCTGTCAGCTGCAGGTTTCATTTCAGCATCAATTTTCAAGGCATGGTTGAGCGCATTGACGCTGAGAACCACCCACAGGTCAGCCGGTTGGCGCAACCAAGCAGGTTCAACTGAGGTGTTGGTTTGGATATCAAAGACCGGTGCCTGAAACACTTTCAATCCCGCTTGGGCATAGACTTCTTCAGCTGCTGCCATGGCTGGAACAGGCCGGGTTATGATTACCGTTTTCATGATTAATCAGCCAGATCTAGGATCGCGCGAGCCCCTTGGCTCAACAAATCTTCAGCCACATAGGTCCCCAGTTTTTCAGGGTCATAGCCGGTTTGTTTGGCGCTCAAACTTTGGCGGCCATCGGGACTGAAAACAGCTGCTTTCAATGTGATGGTGTCATCCAGTTGGTAATTTGCCAAAGCACCTATCGCCACTGAACAGGAACCATTCAAACCCGCATTCAAAGCCCTTTCGGCGCGCACACATTGCCAGGTTGCATGATCTGTCAGTGACCCTAGGACCGTCGCCAGTTCGTCATTGTTGGCCAGGCATTCAATGCCGATGGCACCTTGTGACACCGCTGGCAACCATTCGGGTGCCTGTAAGCGGCTGCAAATCCTGTCTTCAAAGCCCAGGCGCAGCAAACCGGCTGAGGCGAGGATAATGGCCGCATACTGGCCATCATCGAGTTTTTGCAAGCGGCTGTTGACATTGCCCCGCAGTGGCCTGACCTCTAAATCCGGACGCAAAGCCAACAGTTGTGACTGCCGCCGCAAACTGGAAGTACCGACAACTGCACCTTGGGGTAAGTCACTGAGTTGTTGGAATTCATTGGAGACAAAAGCATCGCTTTCATCAGCCCTGGGGAAAACCGCACAAATTTGAAATTCTTCGGGTAAATCAGCAGGCACGTCTTTCATCGAATGAACTGCCAGATCCGCTTGGCCTGCCAACATGGATTGCTCCAGTTCTTTAAGGAACAGGCCTTTACCACCGATTTTATTCAACGTCACTTCCAAGCGCTGATCGCCTTCGGTGGTCATCGGCAACAGCTGAGTTTGATAGGGTGTGTTGGCTTCAATCTGAGCCGCCACATATTCACTTTGCCACATGGCCAGGGCCGATTCACGGGTGGCGATGGTGATGGTTTTGTTGTTCATAATCCTTGGATGATTTTTTTTAATGCAGGTAATTGCCTGCGGCTGATGACCGGTTGCCAGTCCAGTTTATCCAACATCACCTTGGGTGGTTCACCTGGGGCACTGTGGATTCCTTGTAAATAATCGGTGTTGATCAGGGCATTGCGATGAACCCTGAACAAGAGGCTGAATGCTTGTTCCAATTCAGCCAGGCTTTGGTCAATCAATAATGTCTGATCACACAAATGCGCGGTGACGTATTTATCCTCTGCCACCAGACAAATGATGTCTGTGATGGCCACCATGATCACCTCGTTGCCTTTTTTGACCCGTATTTTATCATGACCACAACTGATTCCCACTTTTTCCAGTGCCTGTTTCAGGCGTTCGGCGGTCAGTGGTTTGAGTATGTAGTCTACCGCTGCAATATCAAAAGCCTGGAGCGCAAATTCATCATGGGCGGTTGAAAAAATGATGGGAATTCCAGGGTGTTTTTGTTTGATGATAGCGGCCGCTTGCATGCCATCCATGGCGGGCATTTCAATGTCCATAAAAACCAGGTCTGGCAAGTGTTTGGCGGTCATAGCCACGCCCTCTTCTCCATGGCTGGCTTCCAACACCTGGTCATACTCAAAATGGCTCAGCATGTTTTTCAGACGCAACCGCGCCAAAGGTTCATCATCCACAATCAAAATTTTCACTCGCTCACCTCCCAGCTGGCTTCAAATTGATCTCCGGCCGCCACCTGCATGGCCACCCGGTTACCGTATACCAGATTCAACCTTTGTCGGATGTTTGCCAATCCAGTGTTCGCCCCGGATTTGATTTTCTCTGGACGATAAGGGTTACTGACTGACACCCTAAATCCAGTTGCTGTGGCTTGTACGCTGATGTGAATGGTGCCCCCATCGGTCAAATGCTGGATTCCATGAATCACCGCATTCTCTACCAACGGCTGAATCGATAACAACGGCACTTGGGCATCCATCAAAGCCGCATCGATGTCCCACTCAACAGTTAACCGATCCATCAACCTCAACTTTTCAATGGCCAGGTATTCTTTGGCCCAGGCCAATTCCTCATCCAGGGTGGTCATGTTTTTGTCCTGATTGGAAAAAGCCCGGCGAAACAAGCTAGATAAATTAATCACGGCTTTTTCAGCTGCTGGTGGATCAACACTGATCAGGGTGGCAATCGAGTTCAATGAGTTGTACAGAAAATGGGGTTTAATCCTGGCTTGTAGGGCATGTAATTGTGCCTTACTCAAAGCCGCTACTTGGCCGGCCCACTGATCTTGTACGTAAAAATAGCGCATCAATGCCAGTACCGTCATGGCGGTGGCCACACTGATTTTCAAAGCGGTCAAGCGACTGTTATCAATGAGATCAAACATCAGAACTTGATCCATCCATCCCATCAATTGGGTGTATGCCGTGGCCAGCACCCAAGTAGTCAACAACACCAATCCCACCCCGACCAAGACGTTGAAGCGATTAAAAAAGGTTCGCAACCAAGTCAACAACACAATGATGCTGATGGCGATCAGTTGTGCCAGCATGCTCAGCATGGCCAATTGGTTCCAATAGCTGTACTCGAAGCTCATGAAACTCAATGAATAAACCACCACCATCATTTCAGCCACCACAATCACGGTGAAAATCCGCATGGTGGAAGAAAAATCGGCCAACCAGGGTTGAACTTTAGAATTTGCTTGTAGTTTGCTGGCCATTTATTTTGTGTCCAAAAAGGTAAAAACTCGTCGTTTTGGTTGATTTATTGACTATTTTATAGAAAAATCCGACATGTTTAGTATTCAATTTTTAATTTGGTCATGAAATTTTTACTCATTCTAATCACGATTGTAACAGCATCTGGCACCGCCTTTGCTGGTGATGATTCGTGCCAGGTTAATTTGTTGAAACCCAAAATCAACCCTTCTGTGATTGCCGAGGAAGACAGCCAACCAGCCAGGTTGACAGTGGCCGAAGCGCGTTTGCGTTTGCAGCAAACCCGTCATGATGAGCAGCGCACTGAAGAAGAAAGCCAGGATACTGCACAAGTAGACAATGCTCAGGTTGATGGCGAAGAGGCTCCTGCAGAAGCAGAAGAAAACAAAAAATCCTCACGCTTGGGTGGCATTTTTGACATCTTGCTGCCTTCTAAACTCAGAAACCCAGTCAAGTAAACCAGCAACTGATTCTCCGTATTCCACTCCTTACCCAGCAGCAGGACCTGACGTCATGAATTCGCTCAAGGCTTTTCAGCAGTTTGTTCATCAACACATCCCATTGGTTAGCCAGATGCAGCTTGAACTGACCACCATCTCTGCTGACACCCTGCTGGCCACAGCACCATTACAACCCAACATCAATGACAAAGGCACTGTTTTTGGCGGCAGCAGCTCGGCATTGATGACCATTTGCGGCTGGTCGCTGATCAAGTACCATTTGGAAGCCCAGGGCTTGGAGCATGATGTGGTGATCCACCGAGCCGACACCCAGTGGACCCGAGCCCAGACCGATGACCTGCACATCAAAGCCTTGTTAAAAACCCCGATTAACTGGGCGACGTGGACCGCCGAATTTTTGCACAAAAACCGCAGCACCCGAATTCACGTTAACAACGAAGTCCAAAACCAACAGGGTCAAATTTGCACCGCCATGGCGGGCACTTATGTGGTCTTAAAAAAATAATCCAGTCACCATCAGATTGGTTTTTTTAATTTTTTTTTAATCAGGGTTATGTCATACTCACTGTTGTCATTGATTTCAAAAAAAGGAAGGGAGCATGAAAAAACTGATCATCTTCATCGTCATCTGTGCCTTGCTGGCTGGTTGCAAAGGCCGGATGACCAAAAAAAGGGCACTGGATCACACACTGTATCAATACGCCAAAGTCATGAGGTGGGCTGATTACAATACCGCCATGACTTTTTTCTCACCTGATATGGAAGATCGGTTCAAACCTTCAACCACCGATATCGAACGCATGAAACAGTTTGGTATCAGTTCTTATGTTGCCTCGCCCATCTTACCGGGTGCCGAAGAAGATCAAATCATTCAAGACGTCCAAATCAAGTTGTACAACATCCACACCAAACGGGAAAAGGTCATCATCGACCGACAGATCTGGGAATACGATGCCGATACCAAACGCTGGCTGCTGATTTCCGGTTTGCCAGACATTGTCAATTGACCCACAACCATTTCACATGTCCGACCTGATCCTGATTCGACAATTACAAGTGGATGCCATCATTGGTATCCATGAGTTTGAAAAACAGGCCACCCAACCGCTGTTGTTTGACCTTGACCTGGGTTTCGATTGTAGCCAGGCAGCCCAATCCGATGACATCAAGGATGCCCTGGACTACTTTGCTGTTTGTGAAACCATCACCTCTTGGGTGGCAGCCAGTCGCTGCGAACTGCTTGAGTCACTGGCAGCTCAGTTGATTGACGTGCTATTTAAGGAGTACCCTTGTGAAAGTATCCAACTAACCATTCACAAACCCCAGGCTGTGGGCAACGCGCAGGCGGTTGGCCTGCGCCTGTTCAGACAACGCCCAGCAGTTTAGCCAGGGGTGTAATAGGTGGCGGCCCCTGGACCCACTGGCATACCCAAAACAAACACCCACAAGTAAAACAACAATGTCCAGCCCACAAAGAAGATGATGCTGTATGGCAACATGGTCGCAATCAAAGTACCAATACCCAAATCCTTCTTATACTGCGTGGCAACCGCCAAGATCAAACCAAAATAGCTCATCATGGGGGTAATGACATTGGTGACTGAATCACCAATACGGTAAGCTGCCTGAATGGTTTCTGGGGCATAACCAATCAGCATCAACATCGGCACAAAAATCGGTGCGGTAACGGCCCACTGCGCTGAAGCACTGCCCAATGACAAATTAACCATGCCGCAGACCATGATGAAAAACACAAAAATCATGGGGCCATCTAAGCCCAGCATTTGTAACATGGCAGCCCCTTTAACAGCCATCACAGTACCCAAGTTGGTCCATTTAAAGAAGGCCACAAATTGCGCCGCGAAAAATACCAACACAATGTACATGCCCATGCTGCTCATGCCTTTACTCATGGCATCAATCACATCACGATCACCCTTCATGGTGCCAGCGACTTTGCCGTACACAAAACCCGGGATGGCAAAAGTAATGAAGATATAAACCACAATGCCTTTGAGGAAAGGTGAGTTTTTCACGCCACCGGTTTCGACATTGCGCAACACGCCCCACTCGGGTACCACAGTCAATGCCAAAATCGCCGCCAGAATCAGGAACGACAGACCTGCCATGCGCAAGCCTTTCTTTTCTGCCGCCGTGACATCATCCACCGATTGTTTGCCCAATTCGATACTGGCCTCATCGCTGTTGTAGGGTCCCAATCGGGGTTCTACAATTTTTTCTGTCACAAAGGCACCCATAATCACAATCAACAAAGTACTGATCATCATGAAATACCAATTGACCTCGGCACCCACCAAATAAGTTGGATCCAGCATTTGTGCGGCTTCCTGGGTAATCCCCGATAACAAGGGATCAACGGTACCAATCAATAAATTGGCACTGTACCCGGCGGACACCCCGGCAAACGCCGCGGCCAATCCGGCCAATGGGTGACGACCCAATGAGTGAAATATCAAAGCCGCCATCGGAATCAGCACCACATAGCCCAATTCAGAAGCGGTGTTAGAAACCACTCCGGCGAAGACAATCATGACGGTAACCATGCGCTTAGAAGCACCGATAACCAACGAGCGCATCAATGCCGACAACATACCGGAATGTTCAGCTACGGAAACACCGAGCAAGGCCACCAAAACGGTTCCCAGCGGTGTAAAGCCGGTGAAATTGGTGACCAGGCTTTGGACAATCCACCGCAAGCCTTCTGCCGACATCAAGGAATTCACCTGAATCATTCCATCAAGCTCACGTTTGGCCGAGCCCTCGGGCCGCGGATCGGGCACACTCATGCCCAGCCATTCAGCCAGACCACTGAATAACACAATGAATAAACAAAACAGCGCAAACAAGGTGATGGGATGTGGCAACAAATTACCCAACCATTCAACTGTGGCCAGAAATTTAGCAAACCAACCTTTATTCGGGTTGTCAGGTGTTGGGGGGTTAGGGGCAGTCGTGGATTCGGTGTTCAAAACGCAGTCCTCTTGATTTTTTTACAATTCAAAATACCATGCCAACCAAGTGGCTGACACATGCCAGTCGCCCATGATACACCAAACCGACCCCCTGTTTTAAACCCGTGGGGAACAAACCTTCATTTTTTCAGTCAATACAAGGAATGAGTTAAGCCGTTGCATGCGCTTTACCATCCACTTAGGGTTAACAACGATACTGTGGCCCGAAAATAAAAGAGGTCTTCATGAATATTTTTAAACACCTTTGGCTGTCAGCCATTCTTATCTCATCTGCAATTTCGGTGAAAGCTGCACAGGACACGCAACAAGCCAGCAAACAACACCTTGAAAAAGTGTTACAACCCATCACCAATGGCACCATCACCGTGGTGGCGGTGAATGACACCCCTTTGGCTGGTATCAAAGAGGCCATCATCAAAAATGGCAACACGCAGGAAATTATCTACGTGAGTGACAATGGTGAGTTCATGTTTGACGGCAACCTGATGAACATCAAACAACGCAGCAACCTCACCGAACAAACCCAGAAAAGTCTGCGTACCGAACTGATGAACAGTTTCAAAGCGAACCACAAAACCATCGACTTTTTACCTGAACAAATGACTGATCACATCACGGTGTTTACCGATATTGACTGTGGTTATTGTCGCAAACTACACCAGGAAATTGAAGATTACAATGATTTAGGCATTGGTGTTTCATACCTGTTTTTCCCACGCACTGGACTGAACACCGCTTCTCATCAAAAAGCCATCAATGTCTGGTGTGCCGACGACCAACAACAGGCCATGACCTTAGCCAAAGGAGGCCAAGATTTACCACCTTTGCAATGCGATAATCCCATCGAGTCACAATTCAATTTGGGCATTGGAGCCGGTGTACACAAAGTCGGCACCCCAGCCGTGATGTTTGCCGATGGCACCCTGATGCCAGGTTATCTGCCGGCTGCCCAAATGAAACAACGCATCACCCAAGTTAAAACCAGCCAATGATGACTTCACCATGAGCGGCATCATTATCATGGGTTCATCACGCGGTGATGGTGACACCGCCAAGGCTGTGAATGAACTGGCAAGAATCACCCAATATGAAGTGTTGAATTTAAATGAGCTGAATTTCAGTGATTACGACTACGAATCCAATAATTCAGGCGATGATTTCCTGCCCACCATCCGCCGAGTGGTGGCAGATTACGATCACATTATCTGGGCCACCCCGGTTTATTGGTACAGCATGAGTGCCCTGATGAAGCGATTTATAGACCGCATTTCTGATTGCCTGCGCATCGAAAAAGCAACCGGCAGACAGTTTCGCGGCATGTCGATGTCTTTGCTGAGCGTCAGCAATGATGTGCGCAACCCCCACTTTGCCACGCCCTTTGAGTTGACTGCGGAGTACCTGGGCATGAGTTACCTGGGAGATCAGCACGTGGTGGTTGATGGGAACAAAGCTCGATCAATCAAAGAACAACTTCGAAACTGGCCAGGCATTTTTCAAATTGAATGATGGTTATCCCACGCCAAATTGCGCTAATAAGTTAAGGATTTTTACAGTCATTTCGGCTACCATGTTGGCTTTTTGAAAAACTGAGCCGACATGAGTCAGGACATAAACAACAACCAAGACACCGACCCCAATGTCGTATTCCTGGAACAAACCATTTTGGACATGGAAAACGAGCTGTCCAACGCCTCCTTTGGTGGTGACCGCCAAAAAATTCCCCTGCTGATGAAACAACTCAAAGAAGCCCGCCGCATACTGTCCAAAATGACCGGTGAGGAATAACTCCTTGGAAAGCAGCACAGCAGCTTTCCCTTGGGTACCATCGTGTAACAAGCGCAAAAGTAAATTTCATTTAACTGAATTTTAGCTGAATTATTTAAGGCCTAAAATGACTCGAATTTCGCATTCTTAGTGACTGTAAGGAAAGACGTTTGAAATCTTTGCATTTTATCTTTAACCTCTGTCATTTTTATGATTAAGAGGGCTTACCATGAAACCAACTAAAATCCTGTTTACTGCTGTACTGATTGGGACTGCACTGATTGGGTGCCAAGATAACAATGACACCCAAACTTTACCGTCTGATTTGGTGAGAATTACATACCATGCCATTAACGACAGTGATGGCAACTGTAAACCAGAATATCAAGCCATTACGCGCAAGAACAAAGACGGTGCTCCTGAAAATCAGCTTTACATCATTTATGGAGAAACTGAATATTTTGACCACACAGGTGAAATGAAGCTAAACGAAGTGCCTTTTCAAGTCAAAATGTATGAGCAAATTTTCGGTTTACCTTCCGATGGCGTGTTATGCGAAAATTTGAACATCAAAATCACCCTTGAAGAATGTGTCTATGACTACCCCAGTGAACGAAGCGGCTGCCCAGATATTGAGGTGATTGGTGCTAAAAATTTTGCTGGAATTGAAATCATTCCAAATGATTAATCCCCCATACAACCAAAAAAGGGCTGGAAACCAGCCCTTTTTTATTGGAGTTACCTGATAACTATTTTTACATGACTTCCTCTGCGCACTCCTGTGCATTTTTAATGGCATCGGCTTGGATTTCTTCCATGTTGCCTGTTTTTTGCGCAGCCAATACGGCTTCATAGTCCGTTTTTTTGACGTTACAAGTACAGACCTTTTTGCTTTGCTCCCGCATGTCCTCTGGTACGCTTTCAAGTTGAGTGTCACAAGCCTTCAGTGCGGCCTCTTTCATTTGTTCAGCATCCATAGAAAATCCCGTTGATGCCACCATAATCAAAATAATAATGATTGTTTTCTTCATGTTAAGCTCCTAGATATTGGCTTAGTTTTAAAAGGACGTTCAATGTACTCTTTGTCCTTATTCAAAAGTTCAGAACAGCGTCACAGTTTCCAATTTAACCGGTCTTTTTAACGCCTAACTAGCTGAATATTAACAATATAATAACAGCGATTGGCAATTAACTCTGGGTCACTGGATGATCCATGTGGCATTGTTCCAAATACTTTTTCCTCACGTAAGCCACCGACTCTTCAAAATGATTATCCAAGTGATTCATGATCTCATCGGTCAACACCGTTTGACCATCATGATGACCACTCCATTTGATCAATTGCAGAATGGATGGAATCAAATCCAAACCTTTGTCAGTCAGGTGATACAGTTTTTGACGGCCATTGTCAGGATCCTTGCACTGGGTGATTAAGCCATGTTCAGTGAGTTTTTTCAGGCGGTTGGCCAAGATGTTGGTGGCTACGCCTTCATCGCTTTCAATGAACTGCTGGTAACGGCAACAACCTTTGAACAACATGTCCCTGATAATCAGAAAGCTCCATTTATCACCCAGTATTTCCAATACATAGGTCATGGGGCACAGGGTTAATTTATAGGAGGTATTTTTGGTCATGATGAAATAATACACATAACACTTGCTTTTTGCAAGTTATTAAGTAAACTGGTAATCACTTTCATTTTGCAAGTAGTTGAGGTTTGTCATGAAAAAGTATTTGTTGTTCTCCACATTGGCTTATGCACTGATTTCCTTGTTGATTGAAATCATGATGTCTGGCCGGCCTGGCTTTACCACCTTTGCAGGATTTCATTGGTTTCTCAATGCCAATATTCTCACTGTTGACCATTTATTGACCTGGATAATCCAGGGTCTGGGTTTGAGCTTTGCCGGCTACCTGTACATCAACAAAGCCACCCCGCTATTCGATGGTGTGCGTTTTGGGCTGATCACAGGTTTGCTGTTTCTGATGCTGATGCTGTTTAACATGATGGTGCATTTGGATGCAGTCTCATACCAGTTTTTCGCTGAGGCTTTGTTGCCACTGACTGGCCTGTATCTGCTTGGCTTTGCCATCTCTGGTTGGTTCTTTGGTTTGCTATATGAGGCCTTTGGGCCCCAATGCACCTCACCAGAACAATTGTGGTCTCTGCCTTAACAGCAAACTGTCAGGGATGGTGAGCTAGCATCTGGTTAGGGATTGAAAATGACTCAATGACATTCACGTTTCAATCCCTTTGTAGTGATTATAATTCGAAGTTTGTTGGATGTTGATGGCCGCTTGTATGCGTTTTTGTCAGGTCAAAAGCTCCTGTTCATCAACACTATTTGGCAACACTATTTGGCAACACTATTTTGGATAAATCATGAACATCAAATACCACATCATCACACTGATCCTTCTGTCGATATGTCTGATAGCGACAACGGCCTCTGCACAACAAGCAACTGCTGAACCGCCACTCAATCAAGAGCAAATGGCATTAAAGCAAGCCATTAATGATCAACCCGGTTGGATCAAAGCAGTCTATCAGTCCAAAAATTATCGCATGCAATGGTCAGACAGTGACCAGCCCAATTCAAATTTTACTGACTTGATTAAAACCATCAAAAAAGCCGATCAATGGGCCTTAAATCCACAAAATTATCCCATCGATGCCCTGCAGAAAATGGCGTCTCAATCAAACATCGAAAGAGAAATATTCACCACCCGTGTTTACTTGCGGTTTTTGCATGACCTGGTCTCAGGGCGAACCACACCACTCATTGACTACAGCGATGAGTTTGCAGAAGAACGGCTGATGGACAAAGGCGCACTGATACAAACAGCATTCAACAGTGGTGACATCATGCGCTTCCTCAAGAACGCCACCACCGATAATTTTTTGGTACAACAGCTAACTCAAACTTTGAAAAAATACCGTTCCTATCAACAAGATCAACCTTGGCAGACCCTCACCATGTCTGGCAACAAGCTGGAAGAAGGGATGCAAGATTCAGCCGTTCCTGCCATTCGCAGGCGCCTGCAAGCCGAAGGCTTTTTATCACCCACTGAAGAGACAAAAAATCCTGAATTATTTGATCCTGCCATGACGCAAGCCATCAAAGACTTTCAATCCAGCCGCAGTATGTTGGTGGACGGCATTATCGGCGAAGACACCATCAAAGCCTTAAATGAGCCTTTGTCTGATTTAGTCAAGAAACTTGAAATTAACATTGAACGGGCGCGTTGGCTGCCGAAAAATCTGGGTAATAAAGCCATTTTAGTTAACATTGCTGACTACCAATTACACCTGTATGAACAAGATCAATTAAATCAAAGCATCAATGTGGTGGTCGGCACAGATCGTAACGAAACCCCAGTATTTGCAGAAAACATGTCGCGGGTGGTTATCAACCCCTACTGGAATATCCCCAGAAGCATTGTTCGCAATGAACTGGCGGTTAAAATGCTTGAAGATCCTGAATATTTACAATCAAAACAAATTGAAGTATTGAGCGGTTGGGAAGAAAACCCAGAAGTTCTGGATGACAGTGAAGTGGATTGGGAAGCGGCCTCCAAGGGTGATTTTTCATTCCGTTTGCGACAAAAACCTGGCAAAGACAATTCATTGGGGCTGATCAAATTTCTGTTTCCAAATGAATATGATGTCTACCTCCATGACACCCCAGCTGAAGCCTTGTTCGATAAAGACAAACGCGCCTTTTCCCACGGCTGCATTCGGGTGGAAGATCCCATCGCATTGGCAGATTTTGTGTTCAATCACACCGATGAATGGGACGCGGATAAAGTACAAGCCCAAATCGATTCAAAAGAACAATTGACCATCGAATTGTCACAAGAAATTCCGGTTTACATCACTTATTTCACAGCCTGGACTGACGTCAATGGCCAAGTGAAGTTTTCACGCGACATCTATGACCGTGATCAGACATTAGTTAAACAGCTGGAGAGGTAACCAGGCCTGGGGGGCAGTTAAATCAGCGGCCCCACCGTGCTTTGTGGCCCCGTGCGTCCACATGCACGAAAGGACCGCGCACGCTGTTGGCTTGGTATTCACCGACACCGCCTGACAAACCAATGGCGGTAAAAACCTTATCCAATTCATCGGCCATGTCATACAACAAGGCGGCATCTTTGCGGTTAATTTTACCGTCCTTGTTGATGTCGTCCATCCAGCCATTTTTGGGCTGGTAGTCCACATAAACATCTGCCGCGTCACCAAAAACGTGTCGACTGAACTGAACATTACCTATAGATTGGTTGTAATACGGGGTGCGGTACCCACTCATCACAAATAAAGTATCAGCGGCTATGTCTTGGCTCCTGACTTCAGCCAATAAACGCTCTAACTTCAACACCAAAGCCGGCCTGACCAACAAATACTTCACCTCGCTGTTGGTTTTTTGCTTGCACAAAAACTGTTTCAATTTAAAGTTTGGAGATATGGCCAACTCACTCATCGCAGGTGTGTATTCGATCAACCCTGCCGGTGGCAAATATTTGGGGTTATTGCGCAAGGCTTTGTCCGGATATGCGCCAATGCGGTAACCATTGAGCACACCGTTTTCTGCTTCATCCAGGGGTCGCAAAACGAAAACGTGGATAGACATCACTTCCTGGGTGTCCTGGCTGGTGATGTTTACATGGTACACCCCTGGTTCTTTCGGCGCTTGCCATGACAAGTTGGTGGGTCCTTGCAAGGTATCTTGTGCACCCATTGACTCAAACTTAAATTGGCGTTCTGAGTTGGGTGGCACTTGCACATCGAACTCAATGAGCTCATCTGGCATAGCCACAGCAAAAAATTGAGCATAGTTCACGCTCAACTCTTGAATCTCTACGTAAAAACTGACCGTCTCTTTAGTCTTTGAATCAGTGTCTGCCAATGCCGAACCGAACATCAGGGCAAGGGCCAAATAAGTGAGGATTGCAAGGTTTATAAACTGTCGCATATCTTACTTAACAAGCCCTTTTGATTGGACTCATTTTATTGTGAGTGGGTATTATTAAGTTGGTATGAATTGCTCGAATTCAAGTCTTTCACCTAGAAATGGCGGACGACCCACCTTTCAAACTGCAAGCATCACAATGTCATAAATCAAATGATCTGGCTGGCCCTCTTCAACGCGGGCCACCATCATTTTTTGTTCTTCTACCGACTTACCCTGCAATAATTTATCTGCTTCATTCAATGGCTGTTCCGGAAAATACATTTGCGTCACCACTTCATGATAACCAGCTTTGCTGACTTTAAAGTGGATGTGAGGCGGTCTGGACCATTCGGGAGTAACCGGATAAGCACCTGGAACCACTGTTTTGAAACGAAAGGCTCCCCCTGCCCCACTTTTAACAATGGCCCATGACTGAAAGTTCGGATCGACAGGTGCTGGGTTTTGATCATGTGGGTGATGGTATCTACCGGCTGCATTGGCTTGCCAAATATCCACTGTCGCACCCTCAATCGGTTGACCATTGCCATCAATAACGCGACCACTGAGGATGATATGGTCTCCCAACGCCACACCCTCTTGTCCATTAACTTGAGTTAAATCAAAATCCTGATCTGCTTGAGGTGTGAGCGGATAAAAAGGCCCTTCCATTTCATGGGGCGTGGCTTTTTTGGCCCAGACCGACTGGCTTAATAACACACCCGCACCACCAGCTAAACTGCGGTTGATAAACGTTCTTCGATCTGTTTTTTTCATACCCAACACCCTTTGGCTTTGTTTAAATTGTGAAATGTCTTGTGTTGCCAGGCTTGAATTACCTTGTCATTCAACACCAACACCATTTGACTGACATCCATGTTACGTCTAAAGTGTGCTTTCAAAAAGTAAATATACACTTATTTACTTCTTTTTAAACTTTCACAAATGGCCCTCAACTCCTCAATGGTAGTGATCAATGTGTTCATGACGACTGTGGTCATTGGCTTTCGCTACCGCCGCCAACATCGCATCCATGGCCTCTCGGTCATACCACCGGCCATTGTTGATGACTGCTGATATTTCACGGGTGTTGTTGATATCCAACAATGGGTTTTCATCCAACAGCAACAAATCAGCCTGATATCCTACCTCGATACGTCCGGTCTTTATTTGCATCCAATCAGCCGGCGCTCTGGTCGCTGCGTACAAAGCCTGGGACGCAGTGAATCCTGCACCGTTTAAGGCCACCAATTCATCATGCATTGAAAAACCGGGTACCATCACCGGTACATTGGCATCGGTTCCTGCCAGCACTTTAACACCTTGCTCAGCCATCGCTTCGAGCAATATGGCATGGGCTTGGGCGTATGCCTGCCAATACAATCGATTGCCCGCCAACCGCTGTTCCGGGTAATCATGTGACAGGCGATAAATGTTCACCTCTGGCAACCAACCCATCACCCGGATTGACGGCAGGGTGGACTCGGAGATACCTGGATTGACATATTGCAGTTCACTATCCTGCAGGGCCTGGTCGATGGCATGTTTTTGTGTTACCAAAGACTGCATCAGATCAAAGGTTGAAACCACCGCCATGTCATGATTGGTTAACTGCTTGGCTATGGCTTCACTGCGCTGCTTCACAAAAGCCAGAAACTCAGTGGTTGAGTGGCGATCGTAGCCACCAAATTCACGGTCTAAAGCTTTCACCAACTCTTCCACATGAGCCAACTCCTTTAATTGCGACCCCCAAATTTCAGACAGTTCAATGGTTTGTGGAATGTGACCTAAAATTGGCAGTCCAACATGATCAGCTGCTAGATTGAAGGCGGAAAAATGTTCTGCGCTTAACTTGGTGTAAATCTTGATGGCATCAAAACCACTATCCTTTAATGCTTGCATGTCTTGAGCCACTGATTGGGCGTCAGTAACGTTGTTGATTTTGGCTGTCCAGCGGTTAAACCATCCTGCCAACATGCCACTGCTGTTGTGACGCCGCGAAGCCACAAACAAATCAGGTCCTGGTCGTCCAGCTTGGATTTCTTCACGCCATTGCAAGTGTTCCTCGCTGCCATTCATTTCCCGAACATGAGTCACACCATTGGCCAGATACAACAACAAGTCATTCGGGCTTTGCCACAAATGCACGTGTGAATCAATCAAACCAGGAATCAGGTATTGGTCGGTGGCATCGATGGTGGCAAATCCTGTCGGAATGTTTTGTTCACTGCCCACATACTTTATTTCGCCGTGGCTGATCAAAACCGTTTGTTTTGGCAGCATTTGTTCGCCGTCCGCTGACAGGACGTTGACATTAACCAATGCCATGGCATCTTGCCCACGCTGAAAGGGGCTTGGATCTACCACTTGCGTGTGAGCACCCCAATATTGATTCACCTCGTTATTCAACCACAGTAAAAAAACAAGGGTCGATAACAACCACACGAACAACAACCCATAGCCAACTTTTTTAAGTTTTCTGATTTGCATAAGATCTTTCCAGTTGAAAAGTCTTTATGGTAGGTCTGGCCAATATTTCAGTCTGATCGATTCTGAAAAAAAGCTGATTGATTATTGATTTACGCCTTTTTTCGGTATTCGGAAGGCGTCATGCCAACGACTTTCTTGAATGCCCGGTTGAAAGGTGCCAATGAGTTGAAGCCGTGGTTTAAGGCCACTGTCAAGATAGGAATGTGGGCATTTTCCGGGTTCTTTAATGCCACTTTAATGGCTTCTATTCGATAACCATTGATGTAACTGCTGAAATTATTAAAGCCCAGATTGAGGTTGATAAATGACCGCAGCCTGGGCGCGCCTACACCGAGTTGGCTGGCTAATTTGTCGATCGTGAGGTTGGCTTGTAAATAACCTCTCTCTTCTTCCAAGACTCGTTGTAATTGCTGTTGAAGTTGTCGGTCCCTGGCACTTAATTCAATGGCTTGCTCTGCAGTTTTGGGTTTGAAAGTAAAAGTACCCGGCGTGATGCCAAGTAACCACCCATTCATGACCACAATGGCAGGAAACAAACTGACCACATTGATGGTCGACTGATGTTCTTGCCACAGCATCGAACCCAAAACGATGTTCAAGGTAACGCAAAAGGCAATGATCAAAACCACGTAGATTCGCGAATTACGGCGCTTTTCAAGCAAGTCATCTTTTCTACCCAAAACCACCACCGCCAGCATGTGGGTGACCACTGAAAATGACAGACAATAGATCAGATAAGGCCACCATCCTGGCAAACCATCAAGCCATCCAAAAAGCACCAGCCGTTCCATCAACATGGAACCTGCCAAGACAGTCGCCACCAACACATGCCAGACTTTGACTGTGAAATCATGGCGGAACAAGGCCAACACAAACAACCACACCGCACTAAGCAAAAACACATCAGTGATTCTGAACAGTTGACGGATGATAACTGGTAACTCAAAAACCGGTGGGGCATGACCTAAAAACAAACCCAATAAACATAACATGGTGATGAGTAACAACACCGAGGGTGTTGATTTCGGTAAATCCCGCACAGCCAACACCGCGGTCATCAGTATCATCCCAACACTGGCAAACCGAAAGAAAGCATCAAGCCAAATCATGTGGTGTTATTTGAGGTTGCGTTGTCTGACCACTTCATACAGGGTGATGCCGGTAGCGACCGACACGTTCAGGCTTTGCACCTGGCCGGCCATCGGCAAATGAATCAAATGATCACAGGATTGTTTGACCAAATGCCTGAGGCCTTTGCCTTCGTTACCGACCACGATGGCGATGGGACCGGTCAGGTCAGTTTGGTAAATATCGTGACTGTTTTCTTCCAATGCCGTGCCATAGACCCACACACCGGCGGCTTTGATGGCTTCAATGGCACGCGCCAGGTTGGTGACTTGAAAGATTTCCAAATGTTCTACCGCGCCAGCTGCGGTTTTGTGGGTCACCGCAGTGATGCCAGCAGACTTGTCTTTACTGAACACCACAGCGGTCACACCAGCGGCATCGGCACTGCGCAAACAAGCACCTAAATTTCTGGGATCTTCAATACAGTCCAGCACCAATATCAAGGGATTTTCCCAGTTGGGCAGTTGCGCTTTGAGGTCTTTTTCTGACAGCAGTTGTACTTGGGCAATGCGCGCAACCACGCCTTGGTGGCGATCATCAACCATTCGGTCAAGGTCTTGTAAGCTGACCCGCTCATGCGGTAGTTTTGACTTTTCAATCAGCCCTAACAAGCTCAGCAGGCGTTTGTTTTGCGCGTCTTTTTGTAGCCAAATTTCCTGTACTTGATCTCCGGCTTTCAAAGCCATTTCAACTGCATGGATACCAAAGATCAGGTTGTTGGTTTGTTCATCCATTTATTTTTTCTTGCGTCGACGACGTTTTTTATCTCCACCTTCTGAATTCTGTTTCTTGCCAGAAGTTTTCTCATTGGCGTGCTTTTTCTTACCTGAATTTTTATCCTTGTGGCGTTTTTTCTTGCCACCTGGCTTGCCGGCATCGTCCTCTTTGGCTGCTCGCTTCAATTCGCCTTTGGCATTGATTTTGCCGATGTAGTCAAAATCAATTTTGCGGTCATCCAGATCAACCGCCGCGACTTTAACCATCAACTGGTCGGTCAGTCGGAATTCATTACCACCGCGTTCACCGGTGAGTTGATGACGCACCGCATCATGGTGATAATAATCATTGGGTAGTGAAGTCACATGGATCAAGCCATCCACCTGGTATTGTTCCAATTGCACGAACAAGCCAAAGCGGGTCACACCGGACACCGTACCAACCATCTCATCACCGATAAACTGTTGCATAAACAAACATTTCAAGCGTGCATCCACTTCACGCGATGCCATCTCGGCACGCCGTTCGGTCATTGAACATTGTTTGTTCATTTCCTCGGCCTGCCCTTCGCTGTAAATGTAAGGCTCATTCTTGTGGTAAACAATGTGATCTATGGCCCGGTGCACCATCAAATCAGGGTAGCGTCTGATCGGTGAGGTGAAATGCGCGTAATGCGTCAATGCCAAGCCAAAGTGGCCGGCGTTAGTGGCTTCGTAGCTGGCCAACGATTGTGAGCGCAAGACCACTTGTTCAATCAGGTTCTTGTCTTCACGGTGCTGAATCTGATCCAACAACTTGGTCAGGTCTTTGGGCGTTGGGTTGTCCCTGAAGTTGGGTTTTATGCCCAGACCTTTGAGGAAAGTCACCAGGTCTTTGACTTTGCTCTCTGGCGGTGGGTTATGGCAACGGAAAGAAGCCGGCACACCATGCTTTTCGATGAATTTGGCTGCACACACATTGGCAGAAATCATGAAGTTTTCAATCAATTTGTGGGCGTCATTGCGGGTGTATTGCTGGATATTGGAAACCATGCCATCAGAACCAATCTCAATGAAGACATCAGTAGAATTGAACTCAATGCCACCGCGGGCCATTTTTTCCTGTTGCAGCAACTTATAGAGTGTGTACTGGTGATCCAGTGATTCAGTCACCGATTGCGGCCAACCTTTGCTGTTCTCCCCAGTTTCTAAATAAGCCCAGGCTTCATCATAAGTGATGCGGGCATGGGAATGCATCAGGCCACGGTAAAACTCATAAGACTGAATTTCACCGGCACCATTGATGTGCATTTCGCAGACCATACTCAAACGATCGACATTTGGATTCAATGAACAGATGCCATTGGATAATTCCAGTGGCAGCATGGGAATCACTTTGCCAGGGAAATATACTGAAGTACCGCGGTTATAAGCTTCTTTGTCTAATGGGTATTGTGGACGCACATAAGTCGAGACATCGGCAATGGCCACCAATAACTTATAGCCATTAGCCGTTGGCTCAACATACACGGCATCATCAAAATCACGGGCATCGGCACCATCAATGGTCACCAAGGGCAGTTCGCGGATGTCTTTGTGTGGACCGAGGGTAGCCGGATCGACTGTTTTGGGGATTTGGTTGCGGTAATTCTCAACCGCATCTGGCCACTCATGCGGTAAGCCTTCGCTGACAATAGTCAGTTGCATCGACAGTTCATGGTTTAACTGCTGTCCTAAGATGGCAATCACTTCCCCAAACGCGGGTCGGTGTTTGTCTGGGTATTTGTTGATACTGACGGTAACGTAGTCATTGTGTTTGGCGGTCCCCATGGCTTCATTGGGAATCATGATGTCGCTGATGCGGGCATTATCGGCCTTAACATAGGCCATGCCTTCTTCGTCTACCAGGCGCCCGGCAATGGTTGAATGGGCCCGTTGCAGCACTTCAACAATGAACGCATCGTACTTGCCATTGCCTTTGTAAGCAGGCTGCACATCGGCCAGTACCACATCACCATCCATCACCATGCGCATTTGTTTGGGGGTGATGAAAGCGTCGTCTTCCAGCTCGTCAGAAATTAAGAACCCAAAACCATCGCTGTGAGCACTGACGCGCCCCTGAGTGAGGTCCAGTTTCTTGCGCACACCATAACCACCACGGCGGTTGACCAACAACTGGCCGTCCCTGACCATGCTGCGCAAGCGGTGTCGCAGGCCTTCAAATTGTTCATCATTCTGGATGCCAATTTTGGTGGCAATGGTCTCCAGTTTGAGTAACTTTTTTTCTTGTTCTAAAAATTGAATCAGCGCTGTGCGGCTGGGAATGGGGTGTTCGTATTGTTTGGCTTGATCGTTAAATTCCGGATCAGGGATATTAAAAGGGTTTTTCATGGCGTCATTATACACGCATGGAACTAATTTCCCTTCTTTTTGCTGATGAGGTTTTGAGCTCCGGCCACGCTCATCTTCAGCTTCAAAATTGCTAGATTAATTTATGATTCTGTCCAGTTAGCAAAAAACCGGCTGCATTAGTTGGCTTTATAGGAGCCAAGCTCTGTTCAGCTTCGCTGACCAGCCGCTTGTCATGGCGTATCTAGCTTCCCTTCTTGGCCTACATGGATTGTAGGTCTGCCGCGTGAGCATGGAGCGGAAGCGACAGTGCAATCCAACCAACCGCTTGTCATGGACTGAGTTTATTTCTGGATTCCTCATATACGTTCCGTCATGGCGAGCCACAAAGTGGCGCGGCAACCCCCCAACCCCCATTGGATACCAAGCAAAGCAACTATCTACATGAACAAATCACAGGTTCAATGGTAAAATGGCCGAAACCATCAAATTTAATACCATGATTAAAGCAGAAGTTGTTGAAGACATTGTTAACAAAGCCGAGCAATTTATTCCAGAAGACCTCAAATCCATGCGCCAGGAATTTGGGCAAAACATGAAATCCATCCTCACTGCCACATTACAAAAAGCCGACTTGGTGACCCGTGAAGAGTTTGAGGTGCAAAAGGCCGTACTGGCAAAAACCCGCGCCAAACTGGATGCCCTAGAAAAGCAACTGGACCAACTGAACGGGTAACTCATACCTGAAATACACCATAATCAGCTGATTTAACGCTGGTTTCTTGACATCACATCGGGTAAAGTACGCCATCCGTTCATCGCAACGGCTTCTTTGTTGGGAAAATCCAGCAAACATTGGGCTTCAACGTTCATAAAATAACACAGGGCTGCTATGCCCAAAAGACAACATTGGGCACAAGGCCCAAAAGCGTGCACAACACAGAGACAACCCTCCCATAGTTTTTCCTGATGATTTGTTGCACAACACCAAACGTGCAGACAGATGACTTACAGAAACCGTCCAAAAGGACCTGACCTTTCTGTCACACAACCAGAGAAATACATGAAATTTACCGAGCTGGGTTTATCTAAACCCTTGCAACAAGCTGTGGCCGATCAAGGCTACGATACCCCTTCGCCGATCCAGGCCCAAGCCATTCCTGCCGTGTTATCCGGCAAAGATGTGATGGCTGCAGCCCAAACCGGAACCGGCAAAACTGCTGGCTTCACTTTACCCATTTTGGAACTGCTCAGTCGCGGCAAAGGCGCCAGATTTAACAGCGCTCGAGCCTTGATTCTGACCCCAACCCGTGAGCTCGCAGCGCAGGTTGAAGCCAGTGTCACCACCTATGGCAAGCACATGGACCTGCGTTCCACAGTGGTCTTTGGTGGCGTTAAAATCAACCCACAAATGCAAAGACTGCGTCGCGGCGTTGATGTGTTGGTGGCCACACCTGGTCGCTTACTGGATTTGTACGGCCAAAATGCCGTGCATTTTGAAGACCTGGAAGTTTTGGTATTGGATGAAGCCGATCGCATGCTGGACATGGGATTCATTCATGACATCAAACGCATCATTAAACTGTTACCCAAAAAACGTCAAAACCTGATGTTCTCGGCCACGTTTTCTCCTGAAATCAGACAGCTGGCAAAAACCTTTACCCACCACCCGGTCGAAATTTCGGTCAGCCCAGAAGTGACCACGGCTGAAAAAGTCGCACAAAAAATGCATCCGGTGGATAAAAAACGCAAAAAAGAATTGCTGCTTCACTTGGTAGCCAATGGCCAGTGGCAACAAGTACTGGTCTTCAGCCGCACCAAACACGGTGCCAACAAGTTGTCAGACTATTTGAATAAATTCGGCGTCACCTCTTTGGCCATTCATGGCAACAAAAGCCAGGGTGCCAGAACCCGGGCCTTGGCAGAATTCAAACAAGGCAAAGTTCGCGTGCTGGTAGCCACTGACATTGCCGCCCGTGGCATCGACATTGACCTGTTACCACACGTGGTTAACTTTGACTTACCCAACGTCCCAGAAGATTACGTGCATCGCATTGGTCGTACTGGCCGTGCCGGTGCCGAAGGCGAAGCCGTGTCATTGGTCAGTGCCGATGAATTTGCGCAACTGTTCGATATCGAAAAATTACTGGGACACAAGCTGCAGCGCGAGTACGTCGATGATTTTGAGCCACAACATGAAGTGCCAGAGTCCAAACAAGCCGCCCGCGCAGTGCAATCGGCTCAACCCAAACGCCGACAGCCTAATCCACGCCAGCCCAACCCAAGGCGCAAGCCCAAACCACAGGCAGCCAAGCAACGCGGTCGCTCTCAGCATCAGGATAACGAGCAAGCCAGTCGTCAGGACCAGCAAGGCGCTGACTTCAAACGCAAGAAAAAGCCCAAGAAGCCGAAAGCCAGGCCATTTGTTAAAGCCGCAGTCAAAGAAAAATGGGCCAACCGCACGCCAGCTGAAAATGAAGCGGCACGCGAGCGCATCCGCCAGGCCCAAGAAGGCCGCATGCGCATGGGCAAGACACCTTGGAGTCAAGACGAGGATGAGAACTCAGGCAATCGCCGCAAAAAATCCAACAAAGGCTCAAGTAACCGTTCTGGTAGCGGCCAAGGCAAAGGTGCTGGTAAAAACCGACGCCAAAGCACCTCTGGACCTAAATCAGGTTCACAAAGCAGGCGGTCAGGCCAAGGTCAGCATAAAAGCAAAGGCGGACAGCACCAAGGCAACCGCACCAAACAAGGCGGTAACCGTTGAAGAAACTGGGTCTGTTTGTTGATGTGCAAAACATCTACTACACCACCCGTGATGCCTACGGACGGTCTTTCGACTACCGCGCTTTTTGGCAACACCTAAAAAGCCAAGGCGACATTGTTATCGCCAATGCTTATGCCATAGAGCGCAACCACGAAGCCCAAAAAAAGTTTCAATCAGCGCTCCGGCACATGGGGTTTGAGGTCAAACTCAAACCCTATATTCAACGCAGTGATGGCTCATCCAAAGGCGACTGGGATGTGGGCATCACCATTGACATCATGGCGTCAGTCGCAGCGGTTGATGAAGTGGTGTTGTTGTCAGGCGACGGCGATTTTGCCCTGTTGTTGGAGCACATTCGAGACCACCACCAAACCCAAAGCCACGTTTACGGCGTCCCCGACTTAACGGCCAATGCCCTGATCAACGCCGCCACCGAATACACCCCGATCCACCCCAAGTGGTTGCAAAGTTAAACCACTCGTCAGCTCACCTCTGATGATACGGCCCAGTACGCCTAAAGCCTGACGGTGATTTAAGCCAAAAACACAATCACGGTTTTCTATTGGAATTGCTCGCCAGTCATTTGACCAATAAATACTGGCTTGTAATCGATGATTTCAAATTCACGGATGTTGGCCATATCGCGCCACAACAAGGCATGGCCTTTGGTGTGTTTAAACAGGCCAACCCGGCGTTGAAACTTTTGTGCTTCTCTTTCAGTCGCTGGTCTGACGGCACCCAATTTGACCACCAATCGCATCGCTGGTGGCGAATGGAATCGACCTTTAAGTAATGATTTCAACCAATACCACCGCCCCGCATTGACTGCCATGATGGTGGCCATTTCACAGCTTTCAGCATTTAATGGGATGTTTTTGGTGAATTTTTGAAAGAACCACCCATGGTTTAAATCTTCAAGCACCACACTGCCGATGGGTGTGACGTGAGGCAGGCCTTCAACATTGACGGTCGCAATGGAACAAAACACAGCTTGCGAAAACAGTGGTTTGATTTTTTCTTTGAACAATTTTTCATTGATGTTCATGATGCACTCCAAAGACAAAATTTCACTTTAGCGAAATCATGTGGTTCTCAAAACGGCAAACATACCTTGAGGTATGCTGAGATGCAATGTAACATACCTCAAGGTATGCCGCAATTAATTTCGATATTATCGTATGCTCTTTGGTAGATTTGATGCGGCGCTTTACCAGCAGCAACAAAAACTTATAGAACAATAAATAGATTAATATCTTGAAAAATCACTTGGCTCATGAGGTACACCTTTGACTGACAACAACAGCAAATTGGCCTGGCTGCGGATGGGCATCCATACCCTAGATACCTTGGGCTGGCGCGCTCTAAAGATCAATGAAATGGGACAAAAACTGGGGGTCACCAAAGGCAGCTTTTACCACTGGTTTGAGTCCAAAAGCGACTATGACCAACAATTACTTGCTTATTGGAAACAACGCTACACCCAAGGTTTTATTGAACAGGCAGAAACCGGACACACCAGCCAGGAAAAGCTGGCCTTGCTTGGCCAACAATGCATCGATGGCGCCATCGAAGGCAACCGCCTGGAATTTGAGATCAATGCTTGGTCATTTCAAGACGATACAGTGAGGTCTTTTGTGACCTCGGTGTATGAACAACGCCACCAGTATTTGATCAAATTATTGTCTGACATTTACGACGATCCAAAACAAGTAGAAAAACATGGTCTGATTTTGTACTCACTGGTGATCGGGGTTGACCTGTTTTACCGGCAACTGACACGCGCCGAACTGGAGTTGATATTTTCAGATTATTTGAAGCAATAAAACGAACCACCCTATATACGCATGAATTCAGACAAAACGCCAGGCTTAGAGATTACCTTCAATCAAACCCATCAGCAAAAATCAAATCCAAAGATTCGGTGTAGAAACGCAGATTGACGCGTTTGATGTTGCCCTGGTTGTCGGCAATTTCAGCCAAAATGTGACGTTCTGATTGATTCACTGATAAAGGGTTATCAAGGTTGATTTCATAAACCCCATCAGTGGTGTTAATCACCAAATCGCTGAGCTCTGTCATGGCTGGCCTGCCATTGACCACAAAGTTGGCTTGGATGGACAGTGAGTTCAGGTCGATACCCGAGTTGCCATCAGCTAAGCCAAAACGCAGCACCTGAACAGGATCAAGGTTAACGTTGGGTCGTGGCAAGCTGATGGTCAAGGTGGGTTTCAAATCATCCAGAAACCAACCCATGCCAGGGTTACCACGAATCACCGACTGATCAATGGGCGCACCCAAGTCAATCCATCGGGCCACCGCCATTTTTTCAGCCATGCTGAGACTGGTCATACCGCCAGCCGGATGAGCGACACTGGGCACATAATCTAAATCAGCCTCGTTGGGATTGGCCCCCACCGGCAGGGTGTTGGCATCACCTGGCACACTTTCTGTGGGGTGGTCGGCATTCGACCAACCGTCCAAGCGCTCACCAAACAGCACCCAAGTCAACAAACTGCGGCGGCTTTGGAATTTACGGACGTAGCGACTGGCGTTGGTTTGTCGCCAACTGCCATTTTGAATCACTGGTGGATGGCCGTATTCGGCACCCTCATCACGTGCCAGGCGGCGATAATCACCCGGCAAATCATCCTCCAGACTCAGATCGGACAAGTCCAACTGCCCAGCCAGCTGTGTGTTGTTGTGACAACTGATACAGTGGCTCTGCAAGATGGGTCTGATGTCCTGGAAGAACTCCACATCAACCACCGCTGAGGGCACCTCATTGATGCCATTTTCTCCACCTAAGTCTCGAGTCACCAATGGGGTGGTTTTGGAAAAATCAAGTACGCTGTAATCAGGCTGGTTGGCAGCAGTGGTACCGAAATCCAGGGGTTGTTGACTGTGCGCGTGACAGCCGCCACAATCAGCGCGCACCTCACCGGGACGCACCTGGTGCCAGGTCTGCGACATGTTCAGCGCCATGCCCAAGCGATCAATGGTCTGAAAAGTGAACGGTGTATCGGCTGGAATCTTAACCAAAAAACTGGTGTCTGGATTGCCTTCTGCATCCAATACGGGTGAACCATCACTGTTGAATTTTCGCACGGGGATTTCACCCATGATACGCAATCGCTCATTGGCGTGGTTGTAATAGTCAGTGGCGGTGCCATGGTGAGCAGCATTCGGTCCATAGCGCCGGTCGGAATTGGGTTCCATCGCCAGCAGGCGAATCGCCCATATGTCTGTATCGTCATATTTACCGGCATCTGCGCCCTGCCAGCTCCAGTTGCTGCTGGCCCTGTTTTCCGAGGTGTTGAACGGATCCAAACCATCAAAATCAGCATCGCCTCGGCCTGGAAACGTGTCGCGTTTGTAGAGGCTGCTGGATCCAACCAGCCCAAATGGCGTGCCGGCAGGCAAATTGACGTGTTCACCACCGTCATTGGGTAACCAAGGTCGCTGATCGGGTTCTGCCTGTCCATGGATGGCAGACCACGGCACCACGGCACGGGGCCAGGCTTCATTGAAATCCGGGTCATTTTTGATCAACACCAGATCCTCAGGACGCCACACTTGTTCAGTGTTTTCAATCACGTATAAGCCACCATCGTAATACGGTAGCGTGGTGGGGCGGTTCAAATCGTTGGCTGGACCTGGGGTCCAAACCACCAACAAATCATTACCAGGTGCTGCCGATGGCTGAGTAAATTTACCCACCCGGTCGACGTTGTTGTCTCCGATGGGTGCAGCACTGTCGCCGGGGTGAGTCATCGGCGTCACCGCCTCATAGCCCCAGGGTGTGAATGACATCTGAAAGGGCTGTAAACCAATCGATTGGCTGACGGTTTGTTCTATCGGTGGATTCAGCCCCGGATATGGGCTGCCAAACTTGGGGGTGCCCGGCGGAACGTCCAAAGGCATTTTATACAAGGCACCAAAACCATTGTTATTGAGGTTGTAATACTGTTCTATAATCACCTCACCGGCTGAGTTTTGGGTCATGAAGTGGAAGGCGTTGGGGGAAGTCATGGCACTGACCAAAGGTTCCCACTGGCGACCATCCGGTTCAATGAGCCAGATGCCCCACAAACGCCGGTCCCGGATGCCTTGGGCTTCATAACTGGAGAACATCAAACGGCCGTCATTCAAGATGGTTGGGTGTAAAGCACTGCCCAGGGTCATCGGTGCGATGGCTTCCACATTGTTGCCATCAATGTCCATCACATACAATTGCATAGCGGGGTTGGTGAAGCCTTTGGTGGGAACCAGGCCGTTGCGGTTACTGGTGAATGCCAGCTTCCCGCCAGGTAATGGCATGGGACCCAAGTTCAAAATACCATAACCCAATCGGTTGTATTGACTGTCTGGGTCAAGTGGGTTGGTCTCGTCCCAATGGCCCGCACCGGTGTTGGGTGTGAACTCCCCAAATGTCAGCTGTTCAATCACCCGACTGTGTAAATTGATGCGGTAAATATCGGCACCCTGATAAGGCAAGTCGCCGCGCTGGGTATTCAGACTGCCTGGACTGAGGTCGTGAAACAAACTGTAATAAACCCAATTGGCATCGAATGACACCACCGGATCGGTGACACCACAAAATTCACAATCCACCAGTACTTCTTCAGAGCCATCGGGATGCAACAACATCAAATCAGCACCCGGGTCCATCCGCCCTGGGTGAAAAATCTCTGGCCAGGTGGTGTTAACCATGTCACCAAACCGGGCTTGTCTGACATAAACAATGTCGTAGTTAATCTGGGCCTGTGCTTCGCGCCACGAAGCAACCAACAAAAGTAAAAGGACGGTGACAGAAAGTTTGTTGACCATGGTGACGACCTGAAGTGACTTGAATGTTTCTATTCTACCGGCAGCCCTACAGTCTTAAAGAGAACCGACTCACAATTATTCGGCCTAATTTCTTGCACCTTAACTGGGTTTAAACCCACCACAATGAGTCAAATTTCGTCAAATAAACTGTTATCAGCTTGTTGAATTGTTCCAAAAACACCACTCAGTTCGCATTTTCAACCGTTTGTCCTTAAATCAACGCCTGTTGCAACACAAAAAGACGCCACCAACGGTATAGTTTAGGATGAGGTGAAAACATGAAAACTAGCAAAATCTTCAATGTCAACAGACTGCTGACTGTGGTCATGGCTGTTGGCACAACGACTGCTTTGGCCGCTGGCACCGGGCCTTTTGACGATGAATTTGAAGACACTGTAGACTTGTTGAATAACAACACCAGCGCTTGGTCCGTACTGGGTGCAGGCAGCATGGATGAACGTGCCAGCAGTTTGACCATGGACAGTGGCTTGTTAACGGTGGTGCCAGAGATTTTTTCCATGAACAGTTGGTTTGAGGACGAATACGGTCCTTTGGTCTACCAAAATGTAACAGGTAATTTTGCTGCCGTGATCAGTCTGCGGGTCTCACAAACGGCTGACATTGACCAACCACCGGATACTGGATTCAATGCCGGTGGCTTCGTTATCAGGGACGCATCAGGTACCCACAACGGCGATGAAAACTGGGTGATGTACAACATGGGTGGACAAGGACAAAATGGTGTGACTTTTGCCAGAGAAATGAAAAAGACAGTTAACTCAACCTCCAACCTGTATCTGACCGAACAAATCGGCATGGAAGAATACCTCATGGCTTGTCGGGTGGGCAATGTCTTTTATTTTTACTACTGGGCTGAAGCCATCGGCGGCTGGCGCCAAGAAACCTTTTACAATGAATTCGATGTCGATGGCGTGTCCACCACCACTTGGCGCAACTCAGGTTCTGTGACACCAGAAATCACCCCGGCCGGAGTGGGTCAAGCCAACCCCATGTTTTTCGATCATGAGCTGATGCCCAACACTTTGCAGCTGGGCCTGATGGGCGGTGCCTGGAGCAACAGCGACAATGGGGTTAGAGCCGATTTTGATTTCATCCGTTTTGCCAGCACCCCGCCCCAATCACAGGCCGATTGCACGGCTGAATTTGAGTTTATTGATGATGTAATCTTTACCCATGGCTTTGAATGATTTTCAGCGCTTTTTTTTCTGAATCGATTTCATCAGCCCTTGTCGGATAAAATCAAGCCGGTCTTTGTGAATGGCCCACCACAAGCGTCTGAGCATGGTTTTTCTGGTCCGGGCTTTGGATTGGCGGTGCGCATTCGCATCCAGCGCTGCCAGCTGTTTGGCTAACACCGCTGCCGTCTGATTCAGCTCCTCCTTGTCAACCAGTTGGTCCAAAAACCCCGCTTCAATGGCCGTTTCAGGTTGGTACAATTCCGACAACAACACCGCTCGATCAAAATGCGATCGGTTCAGCCTTTGGCGACATATTTCAATGGCTGAATAAGGCATGGTCAGACCAATTTGCACCTCATTGGCGAGTACTTTGTAATCTCCCACTGCGCCCAAACGATAATCGCCAGACAACAACAAAAACGAACCCATGGCAATGGCATGGCCATTACAAGCAATAATCACCGGACGCGGAAAAGACAACAGACGCCTGGATAACTTGAACCCGCCCATCAACATCTTCAGGGTTTCTTTGGGGCCGGATTTGAACACCTTCAAATCAAAGCCAGCACTGAACACATCCCTGCTACCGGTCAGGACCACCACCGCCCCGGATTCTTCTGCGGCATCCAGGGCATGATTTAACTGGGTGATCATGGCCGGTGAAATAACATTCTTAGCCCCATCATCCATCATGATCCAGGCCGTTTGGTTGTCAATGTGGTGCTTTACCAAAGTCTCCATCAAATTTCCTGTGTGAAAAACAGGGTCATTATAAAAGACCCGGTATTAACTTTTCATTGCTTGATACTTAGAAGCCACATGACAAAGGGTGATATATGATCCAAACTGCCTTTAAAAGGGACTTTTTATCAAGACTCTATTTGCACACCCACAGGTATGGGCTCATCTGCGGTGACTGGATCCAGGCTTTGAAAATAAAGATACAGTGCGGTCAGTTCTTCATCATTCATGCGTTTGAACTGGCCCCAGGGCATAAATGATTCAGCCGATGTTGTGCCTATCCTGAAACGTTGGATAAATGCTGCCAAGCTCCAGTCAGTGATTCTCCCTGTGGCAGGATCAGGTGTCAGGTTTGGGGTAATCATATAGATGCCTTGACCCTGGTCATTCACTCCCAGGGAAAATTTCATTCCACCAGCATGTTCTGCACCTTCGAAAGCACCGGTCATTAGGTTCCTGCGGGTATGACAACCCCGACAGTTAGCCACGCTGTTGGCCAAATATTTGCCATATTCTGCAGTAGGTGCCGGCTCGGGTGCATCAGGAACCTCACCATCTCCCATCGGTTCAAATACGTCAAATGCCCGCAGCACATGACCCAGTAGGTTCCAATCATGTTCTGGTCGTTTGTTTTTTACCGCAGGCAAAGACCGCAAAAAAGAAACCAATGCGGTCAAATCCTTGTCGCTGATGTCATAAAAGGACATCAAATCAAACATCGCCTGACCATTGCGTTTTACACCATAACGGATGGCACGGGCAATTTCGCCGTCTGTGTAAGTGCCAATGCCGGTTTCATCATCAGATGTGATATTGGGTGTATATAAAATGCCAAAAGGCAAATGAAAGTCTTCACCACCACTGGGCAAAACATCTACCCCACTGGCTATTTTCGGGTATTCACTCTCTGGCGCATGACAACCGGCGCAATGAGAGGCTCCATAAAACAGGTGCTTACCCCTGGCAATAACAATGGGATCTGAAGATGCTCTGATGTCAGGATAAGGCGCATCGTAGGTGGTCACTGGTTTCAGCCAAACATAAAGCAACAACAACAGAATCAGTAACAATAACGACAACAAGAACCACTTAAAAAATTTCAGAACACAAGACATCACTCCCACCCCTTTGCAAAACTTTACCTTGAGTTCTTCATGCGACTAACCTCACAAAGAACCCTCCCCATTTCAAAATATCACACCCGCAAAAGTTTCAGCAAACACTTTTAAAAACTTTTCAGCGGCTGTACCATGATTTTTTAATTCTAGTCAGTCACAGATAATGTCGTATTTTGACACCAACAAAAACTCATGGAACCAGCGGGTAGAGACCCATTTCAATTCGAAGTTTTATGACGTACCAGGATTCCTAGCCGGCCAGACTGCTTTGAATCCCATTGAGATTGAAGGATTGGGATCAGTGAACAACAAAAGTTTGCTGCACCTGCAATGTCATTTTGGCTTGGACAGCTTATCCTGGGCTCGCATGGGCGCCAAAGTCACCGGCGTTGATATTTCAGATGCGGCCATCGCCAAAGCCAGAGAACTGAACCAACAAACGGGCCTTGATGCTGAGTTTATCTGTGATGATGTCTATGGTTTCGGCACCCAGAACACCCAACAACATGACATTGTTTTCACTTCCTATGGTGCGATTTGTTGGCTGCCTGATTTGACCCGCTGGGCCAAAGTGATCAGTGACCACCTGATGGAGGGCGGCACCTTTTACATGGCGGAATTTCATCCCATCTTGGACCTATTGGCTGGTTACCCATACTTTCACCACTCAGAACCTGATGTGGCCATGGAACAAACTTATACAGAAAATGCCGATGACAGCGAACATGAATTTGCGGTCTGGGCCCATCCCATCAGTGATGTCATCGTGGCATTGGTTGCCGCTGGTTTGAGGATTGAACAGGTGTCAGAATTTGATTACAGTCCGTACGATTGTTTTGCCGGATTGACTGAATCTCAACCGGGTCGCTTTCAGCTGTTACACCAAGGCCACCCAGCTCCGATGGTTTACAGCATCAATGCCACCAAGCGCTGAATCAAGGTTTGACTGTGGGACAACTGGCCACTGCTTTAATCGCCGACTGCTCATTGACTGTATAGCACTCATTCAACATTGAGCAATAACACGCTTTGAAACCAAAATCAAAACGGATGTCATTGAGTAATTCCCACAACACTTGGGTGTCTTCAGCATATTCAAACTGCAGAAAAACGTGGTTATCCTGTCCAGCTATGATGGTATTGACCAGTGGGCTGGTGATGAATTGGGGAATGTCATTGTTCGCTTGTTTTTCTGGGGTATAAAATGGCAATACTACAGACTCACAACAGTCATGCAATAACTGAAACACATTGGCATAACTTTGATCCTGGTAAGTGAAGACTACCCATTTAATCAAGGCCGGGCCCACACCGGCATTTTTCAGTGAAAAGTTGATGGTTCTGTCGCCAGCACCCATGGCGTTGCCGTGACCATATTGAATCATGGGTAAAGTCATGGCTTTGACCTGTTTGTTAGCCGCATCGGCTTGCAGGTAGGTGGCATAAAACGAGGCCGCTGAAATCAAAATGGCACACACCGCAATGATAAAATTCAAACGTTCACCACTGCTTTTGCTTTCTATGGGTTTGGGTGTTGGCTCTTCACTCATGCGTTCAACCAGGTGTTAAAATGAATTTATTTTAGCACAGCACGCCAACTTCAATGACGCCACAATGACACCTCCATTTTTTGTATCAAGTACCTCAGATGGCTGACCTGTTTGGCCAAAATCAAGGCCCAGAACAGGTGGTCCGTGACGTCTATGTGTGCAGACAGCTGACCTCTTATACGGCCATGCAAGCAAGCGTCCAAAGCATCCACCAACAAGCCCCTTTTCGTTTCATGTCCACCCCTGGTGGTAAGCGCTTGCGAATTTCTATGACCAATTGTGGTGAATTCGGCTGGGTCAGTGATGCCCAAGGTTATCGCTATGCCCCTCAAGACCCAACCACTGGTCAAAACTGGCCTGCCATGCCGGCTGATTTTATCCAACTGGCTGAGCAAGCGGCCCAAGCTTGCGGCTTTGATGAATTCACACCCAATGCCTGTCTGATAAACCACTACCTGTCCGGTCGCAACTTGTCCGCTCACCAAGACAAAAACGAACCCGATTTAAGCCAACCTATCGTCTCGGTTTCACTGGGCATGAGCGCCCGCTTTCAAATTCATGGTGACTCGCGCCAAAACAAAGCCCTGGAAATAGAACTGTACGACGGCGATGTCATGGTTTGGGGCCGCTCTGCCCGCCTGATGTATCACGGGGTGAAGACCAACCACTCGCAACCACATCCCCAGCTGGGACTACACCGCATCAACCTGACCTTTCGACAGGTTTAAAATCTAAGATCACCGAGCACTTCGACAAGCTCAGCATATCACCTGTCGGGGTGCTTTTCCTCCCCTCTTGAGAGGGGACCGAGGGGTGTGTTAAACAACTGATATTACTCACTTTATTGATATCGGCTTCAACCAGCGCAGGCACCTTTGACACGGGTGAAATCACACCCTGCAGACTTAACGATGTTGGTCTATGAGAATGGCATTACCATCAGGATCAACAAAACTGATGTGTCCCGGTCCAGACTCCGCACTTAAGTTGGCATCGGTTATTTCAATGCCATCATCGACCAGCTTTTGATGAATCTCACGCACGTCAGTGAATTCATCGACTTCATTGCCATGCGCATCCCAGCCTGGATTAAAGGTCAATACATTGCCTTCAAACATACCTTGAAATAAACCAATGGTGTGGTCACCATTGCGCATGATTAAATAGTGGTGTGATTGATCGCCGCCCACCACCGCAAATCCCAGTTTTTCATAAAAGGTTTTGGATGCGGCGATGTCTTTGACTGACAAACTCACTGAGAAAGCGCCCAGCGGTAAGGTTGTTGATGTGCTCATGTCTTGACTCCTTGGTTGAATGATTCGACAACATTTATCTTAACCAGAAAGTGGCCTTTTGGCATCACCCATGTGGGTGAATTGATGCTTATGCAGGATTTGAGCTGCTTGTGGTAAGATTTCTTGTTGAGAAATCCCTGGTCGATTAAGAATAAAACATGAGCCAAGCAACCATCCAACACCTCATTGAGCCAAGATCAAAAGACTTGGGCGGTTTTTTTGTGCGGCGCTTGTTGCCGATTGCCAAACAAAGAATGGTTGGCCCTTGGATATTTTTCGATCACATGGGGCCAGCAAATTTTGATGCCGGCCAAGGCATCGATGTGCGACCGCACCCACACATCAACCTGGCCACAGTGACCTACTTATTCGAGGGAGAAATATTTCATCGCGACTCTTTGGGCTCAGCTGCAGCCATTAAGCCTGGCGACATCAACTTGATGGTGGCTGGCAGCGGTATTGTTCATTCGGAACGTGAGCGCCCTGAAGTGCGCCAGCGCCCGCATCATTTGAACGGTTTGCAGTTGTGGTTGGCTTTACCGGAAGCCGATGAAGAAACCGAACCAGCCTTTCACCATTACGACAAAGATGACATTCCTGAAACCACCCTCAATGGCGTAGCTGTGCGGGTGATGATGGGTACCGCTTATGGACTACAGTCACCGGTTAAAATCTTTGCTGACACTTTGTACATTGAAGCGAAGTTACAAAAAGGCCAACAACTGCGGCTGCCAGAGGCCGAAGAGCGTGGTTTGTATGTTGTTGACGGGCAATTGGAAATCGATGGTCAGGTGTTGGATCAATACCACATGGCTGTGATTTCATCAGGTGATGCCACCATTAAGGCCAGTACCAATGAGACCCGCATCGCCTTGATAGGCGGCGAACAACTGGGCACCAGATACATTGATTGGAATTTCGTCTCCAGTCGCCAGCAACGCATTGAACAAGCAAAAACCGATTGGCGCGAACAAACTTTCCCAAAAGTCCCTGGGGATGAGGATGAATTCATTCCCTTACCGGAATAAACCACCCAGCAGGTAATTATGCGTTAAACTGGCCCCACTTAAAGCCCAAAACAGCCCAGGCTGTTGCCAAACCGATGACCCCCAACGATATACTGCGCCGTGCTCGTTACATACTTGATGCCCGAGACAACAAAATCGCCGCCATTTTTGCCAAAGCCGACCATGAGGTGAGTACCGAGCAAGTCAATGCCTGGTTAAAAAAAGACGATGACCCTGAATTTGTTGCGCTTACAGACGAACAATTGCGACTGTTTTTAGACGGTTTGATCATTGATCAGAGAGGCCCCAAAGACGGCCCCAAGGTCAAATACATTCAACCCATGAACAACAACCTGATTTTAATGAAGTTAAAAATTGCCTTTAACCTCAAATCAGAAGACGTGATGGCGATGATGAATCTGGCCAACTTCAAAATCAGCCCCCATGAAATCACCGCCTTGTTCAGAAAAAAAGACCACAAGAATTACCGCGTTTGTAAAAATCAAATCTTGCGCAAATTTCTCAAAGGCTTGCAACTGAAATACCGCGGCCGCAAGCCAGCGAAAAAACCATTGGATGAAAACACCCCAGTGGCAAAAGCAAATAATCCTACAGCAGAAAAATCACCCGCAGCAAAGAGCAAAGCGCAACCGGCAGCAAATCAAATTTGGCAACAATCCCTGGACAAAGTCAAAAAGCCCGATTAGAAGGAATGCGCTTGGCATCCAACTGACTCACTGACTGTCTTCACCGGTCAGAAAGGCTTTGATTTCGGCGGCTTGTTTCATGGCATCTTGGTAACCCAAATCGATCATCGCATTGACATAACTGGGTTCAAACAACAGGTAACTGGGCATGCGCCAGTCTTTGCCCCATCCGCCAATCATTTTCAGCAATGTTTTCACTGGTCTGGGGATACAAGCGGCATGGGCGGCTGTGACTTTTCTGACATCCACACTGGGTTTGATGATCAGGGTCTCAATGGGTTTGAGGTGGGTTCTTTGGCGATCTGCCTCAGGAATTAACTTTAGGGTGCGGTTGATGCGCCGCAGTCGCGACAAATCAGCCATCAGGGTGTCCATAAACAAAGTGTCCAGCATGTAACCACCCAACTCACCCATGCTGGGATAATCCCCCGGCTCACCAGGGACTTCAATGGGGCTTTCATCGCGAGTACCAATCACCAATATGCGATCGGCGCCCAGGTGAATGGCCGGTGACAGTGGCGCGGTCATGCGCAGGCCGCCATCACCATAGTATTCATTACCAATCAACTGCGCAGGAAACAAAAAAGGCAAAGCCGTTGAGGCCATGATGTGCTCAACCGTGATGTCTTCGCTGAAACCCACCCGGCGGGTGCGGTGCCAAGGTATGGTGGTTTCATCGGCCTGATAAAAGCATTTGGCTATGGCGGTGTCATAGGATGATGCCGTGATCGATAATCCCTTCAATGCACCGGCATCAATGGCCGGTTGAATCTTTTCCAAATGCAGTTCTCGGTTGAGCAGTTCAGCCAGTGGCCTGTTATCCAACAGTGAACGGGGTGGCTTGACACCAAAGCGACCAAACAACAAAGACCCAAATACCCGCCCCAGGGTGCGGGTAATGGTCCAGCTGTCAGTGCGGTAAACGTCAGCACAATGAATGGTGCTCCAAAAATGTTCTAATCTTTTGACCCCATGGACTTGGTTCTTGGCATGGGATGCCAGCACCACCGCGTTGATGGCGCCTGCCGAGGTGCCATTGATGATGGGGAAATGAAAACCATCAGGCATCAACGACATGATGCCTTTCAATACGCCCACCTGGTAGGCGCCACGGGCCCCACCACCTGGCAACATCACGGCAGTTGTCAAATCTGATTGTTTCATTCACCACATTATAAATGTTTTTAATAGGTCACGGTGGTATAGTAATCAGGGTTTAAATCACGTAGGGAATGTGACATGTCGGGCGCACTTAAATTCAATCTGCTGTTGCTGTTAATGGGTATCATCTGCCCCAATGCCCAGGCCGAAAAAACTTCAGATGCTTTGATAAACTTTCAGCCTGTGAGCCCCCAGGTGAGTTTCAAAGCCGTCACCGAGTTACCTTTCGTTGAGCCAAGCAAAAAAATCGCCTACGGTGATGAACCTTTACAGTTTGGTTGGTTTTGGCCTGCCCAAAAAACCACGCAAGCACCTTTGGTCGTCATCGTTCATGGCGGCTGCTGGCTCAATGCTTTTGGCGTAGACCACACTTTCCCCATGGCCACGGCCTTGGCTCAAGATGGGCATCCGGTGTGGTCATTGGAATACCGCCGCACCGGAGATGACGGCGGTGGCTGGCCAGGCAGCTTCGATGACATCAAGCTGGCACTGGCACAATTGACCCATGTTTTGCCCAAAGACATCAATACCCAGGAACTGGTGTTGATGGGTCACTCTGCCGGTGGGCACCTGGCCCTGCTGGCTGCTACCGAAAATACCGAATTGGACATCAAACACCTGATTGGATTGGCCGCCATCACCGATATCAGTCGTTATGCCTTGGGCTCCAACAGTTGTCAGCAAGCCACCCCGCAATTTATGTCCGGCATGCCCAATGAACGGCCGCAAGCCTATGTTGCTGCCAACTTAATCTATAAAAAACTACCAGCCAACACCGTGTTGTTCCAAGGCCAGGCAGACCAAATTGTTCCAGAAATTCAATCTCAGTTACCCGATGTCACAACTGAAGTGGTGATGTCAGCTGGACATTTTGATTGGATTCATCCGGGTTCACCCGCTTTTGCCATGTTGCGCTTGATTTTGCAAGCAGAATGACTCCTGATCACCACAGTTGATGACATGTTGATTCAATACCTATTGGCAGCACTGGTGATATTGATCATCGCCAGCGCTGTGTCGGAACCGGTTGCCCGTTGGGTTCGCCTGCCCTTTGTGGCGATGCTGGTGGTGATGGGTTTTCTGGGCTCTGAATTGATGGTGGGTTTGGGTCTGGATACCGGCATTCGCTTTGATAATTTCAATCAAATGGTGATGTATGTGTTTATTCCCATCATCATTTTTGAATCGGCTTACCGCATCCCGTTGGATGCTTTGCGTCGCAACCTGTTGCCGGTGATGATGCTGGCCATGCCCATCATGCTCATTTCAACTTTTGTCGCTGCCTTGTTGTTGTTTTGGGGCATTGGCCACAGCGTGGGTTTTCCATTGATTTCAGCCTTGATTGCTGGCACCTTACTGGCTGCCACCGACCCCATGGCCACGGTCAGTCACCTCAAACAAATCAAGGCGCCTCGAGACATCACCACCACCATTGAAGGCGAAAGCTTGTTCAATGATGCGCTGGCCGTGGTGGTTTTTACTTCCTTGATTGAGCTGGCTTTGAACGCACAAGGCCAATCAGCGGTTCAATCCGGCTGGCAATGGCTGCCTCAGTTGGGGTCATTTGTCATCACTTTTGTTGGTGGGTTGGTTGTCGGGGTGCTGTGTGGCGCTTTAGGGACTTTTTTCAGTTATGTGATTCAAACCCGTATTTTGGAAAATGTGCTGTTGGTTTCTGTGGCATATGGCGCCTTTCTGTTGGCCGAAGACTTGCTCGGTGTGTCGGGTATTTTGGCGGTGTTGTTTGCCGGCATCACCATGAGTTTGGCCCACAACAAATTCATTCCCGAAACAGACCGGGTGTTTATTCAATATTGGTGGGAAGTTTTGAGTTTCTTTGCCAATGCCATGATCTTTATTTTGTTGGGAGTTACCATCACCATTACCATGTTCGAAGAACGTTGGTTGGCGATGTTGATCGCCATTGGCGCCGTGTTGATTACCCGTGCTGTGGCTGTGTTTGGCCTGCTACCATTGTTGACCTTGGGCAGTCACAGAAAAGTAACAGAGGGTGACCAAAAGGTCTTATTCTGGGGCAGCACCCGCGGTGCTGTAACTGTGGCCCTGGCTTTATCATTACCCACTGCCTTGGAAGGCTGGTACACCATCCAGTCGATGGCCTTTGGGGTGGTGCTTTTCACACTCTTTGTTCAGGCGCCCACCATACCCCGTTTGCTGCGGCAAACCCACCCGAAACACACGGCCAGTCATATCAATTTGAGAAAATAAATGGCAGTCCAAGCATGCCTTGAACTATGGTGCACCATTGTGCAATCTTAATAGAAATCAGCTATAATGTGATTGTGTAAAGTGTGGAATGTGTGATAAGCCGAAATCTATCGGTTGTTCTGTGTTGCTCACTTTTTACACCAACCAAAATCAGAAACAGAGAACATTTAATGAATAAATTCAAGACTATCCTTTTGTGTGTCACGGTCATGTTGTTGAATGCTTGTAGCAACCAAAACACCATCAAATCAGAGGAACCTGTCGCAGAAGATCAAACAACAGCGAAACCAGAGCCCAAACCCGAGCCCAAACCCGAGCCCAAACCCGAGCCCAAACCCGAGCCCAAACCCGAGCCCAAACCCGAGCCCAAACCTGAGTCCAAACCTGAGCCTAAACCTGAGCCCAAACCTGAACCTAAACCTGAGCCTAAACCTACAGTTCAACCAGAGCCCAAGCCAGAGCCTAAGTCCGAACCTAGGCCAGAACCATCCACAACCCATGTGATTCGGGGCCAAATCAATTTAGATCAAGACAAAGTCAAGCGTCAGGATGCCGATGTCGCTGATACGGTGATTTATTTTGAACCGGCCGTTAAATCAGCACAGCCATTGGCACCGACCAACCAGGTTATTTCTACCCAAAACAAACGATTTGAACCGAGTGTCCTGGCCATCACAGCTGGCAGTGAAGTGGAATTTCCTAACATGGATCGCATCTTGCACAATGTGTTTTCAGTCTCACCTGGCAGTCAGTTTGACCTGGGTCTGTACTCTGCCGGCACCACCAAGTCGGTGACCTTTGATCAGCCTGGTATCATCTATGTGCATTGCAATGTGCACCATTCCATGCAAGCTGATATTTTGGTACTGGACACCCCACACTTTACCCGAGCAGACAGCGAAGGTCGGTTTGAGCTGCAAGGCTTAGCTCAATTACAAGGTAATCTGAAAATCTGGCACCCAAGAGGCAGCATCACCACCATCCCTGTTAATGGCTCGGTGCCCAATGGCACCATCAACCAAACCATGGCCATAACCCGACCCAAAGTACCCAAACACACCAATAAATTTGGTAAATCTTACCGACCTACCAGAGACTAACAACCATGGCAAAAAATACTGGCATACGCCTCAGCACCAAACTCACCCTGGTAACCGCTGCACTGATTATCCTCACCGTACTGATATCGGTGTTTGTGACTTTGTATTTCGGCAACCAAATCGCTGAAGATTCGATTGACAAAAAGCTTAACAACAGCCAACAGATTCAACAGGAATTCAACCAACAAAAACTGCGCCAACTGGAACTGGTTTCATTGGTGGTGGCATCCGACCCTGCTTTCGTTGCCTACGTGGCACAAACGATTTTTGACTTGGAAAACGGCGCCGATGTGGATGTGGCTTCCATTGCTGACTTGTTACTGGAACGCAAACAGCAGTATGGCTTTGATGTGGCCATCATCGCCTCTGTTGACGGACAACAACTGGCTCGTTCAGACCAGGCCATGTCACCAGCCCGTGACCTCAGTAAAGTAGAATTAATGCAGCGTGGCATGGACGAGCTGATTCCCATCAGTGGTTATTGGTCAGACCAAGACCAGATTTATCAAGCCGCTGTGGTGCCGTTGGCCAGAGGCCGCACCCTGATTGGGTTTTTGATTACTGGCATTGGCGTCAATGACAGCCTGGGTGCCGATATTGCCAGATTGACCGGTACCGAGGTGGTTATCTTGTCCAAAGAAAACAACCAAATCAGCAGCATCGCCAGCACCTTGGATCTGGACCTGAATGCCAATTTAATTGGACAATTGAACAACCCTGCCAAACAATTTGAGTTGTCAGACCAGGGTCAATTCAACCTCAGTTTGGATGACTTGAATTTGGCAGTACAGACCAACCAAATGGCTCAATTACAACAACAGTCATTCTATATACTGAATGGCGTGTCGCTTGATTTGGCCCTGGCACCATTCAGCAAAACCCGCAACATTTTGTTGGCAGTTGGCTTGGCCATGATCCTGTTGGCATTTTTGGTGGCCAGCCTGTTAGTTAACCGCTCACTAGCGCCATTGAGCCGCATGTCTGCGGCCACCCGACAAGTCTCATTCGGAAACTATGCGGCCAATTTTCCTACCCGCGTCGGCAGAGACTTGGGTGATTTAAGTGAATCGATAAACCAATTGGTGCAAAAAATTCGTGGCCGTGAAGCACTGGCTTCACACATGATTGAATTAAGCAAAAAATCACACCATGCAATTGACCAACTTCACAACCCACCTAAAAGCATCATAGAACCTGGCAAGGTCCTCAACAACCGCTATGAAGTCATCGAAAACATTGGCGTTGGTGGCATGGGTGCTGTGTTCAAAGCTTTTGATAAAGACCTCGATGAGGTGGTGGCGCTGAAAGTCATGAAAGCCAACCACATCGAAGACGATGACATCAATCAATTCAAAGAAGAAATCAGGGTAGCCCGGCGGATTTCACACCCCAATGTCGTGCGCATCCATGACTTCGGCCAATTGGCATCCAACGTGTATATTTCCATGGAATTCGTGCAAGGCTACACCATGGAACAAATTCTCAAATACACCAAGAAACTCAGACCCATTGCCGCCAGACATGCGGCCATTAACATTTGTGAAGGTCTGATGGCCGCTCACGAAAGCGGGGTGGTTCACAAAGACCTCAAGCCCGCCAACATCATTGTGGAATTGGACTCCACCATCAAACTGATGGACTTTGGGATTGCTTCCATAGACAACATCATCAGTGACAGCCGCTCCAACGCCATGGTAGGTGGTACGGCCGCATACCTGGCACCGGAACAAGCTTTGGGCAAAGGAGCCGATGAGCGAACCGACATATATGCTCTGGGTGTTTTGCTGATGGAAATGTTTGTCGGTCAACGGCCTTTCTATGCAGAAAACGACGAAGAGCTGATGCTCAAACACGTTAATGAAGAGCCCGTGCCAATCAGTTACCAATGGGCTGATGCCCCCAAAGAACTGGAACAACTAATCAGCAAATGTCTAGCCAAATCTCCAAAAGATCGGCCACAATCAATTCAAGCCATCCTCAGTCTTCTGAAACCCATTAAATTCAGCAGTTAAGTCTGTTTTAACGAGTCATATCAGCATGTTCTTGGTGTTTATTTTCCAAGCCAAGAACATGCTGATTTTGGACTTATTGGTGGGTGATGTCCTCACGCATGGGAGCAAAGATAGCCAGCACTTTGTTTTGTAACCGAAATGGAATATCGGCGTCTTCCATGGCCAGAATGAAGTCTTGAACGAAGATATCCATTTCCGCGTATTTGATGTCCATGCCACTGTGGGCTTCGACCATGTCTAAGCCTTCATAAACACAAGGGCCTCCAGTCTCCATACACACTTGGTTAACGATTTTAATGTGCAAGTCCTCGCGGTCGGTGTCTTCAAACAGAAAGTCGATTTTCGGGTTCACCAAAATGCGATCCAACAGATTAGTCGTGATGCGCTCTATGGCTTGCTGACCACCCAACTGCTGATACAAGGTGTCTTCAGCGAAAGCTGGCATGGCACACAATAAGAATGCCAATGTTTGAAATAGTTTTTTGTTGTGAGTCATGATTAAAAGCTCCCGTTAACTGATAAATACAAACCTTTTTGATCTTGCAAGGTCGCTACTGTTCCTAAATCGGCATAAGCTGCCACCAACGAAAAGTGCCGATTGGGCACCCAAGCCACAAAAACATCGCGCCAATGGTCTTCGCTGGCAAAACTCAAGTTAGAGCGTTTTTGACGAAAATCAAATCCCACTGCCCAACTTTTGGTGAGAAACAATCCGAATGATGCTTCGGCATTGATGTGGCGATTGCCGAGGTCACCACCAAATCCCAACAATCCCAGTTCGTTCGCTTCTGTTGAGCGCAAAGTCAGGGTGGCAAAACCATTGAATCCCCAGGGTTTACCTAAGAATAATTTGGTGGCACTGAGGTAATAATCGATACTGCTGTCATCACGGGCTCCAGCCACAGACGGGATCAGGAAAGATTGGTTTTTCTTGTGCTGGATACCGAAGGATATTTGTGGCATTTTGGTGTAGACCAGATTGCCACCCAGTCTGACTTTGGCGCCGATCACATCTTGTTTTAATGTCGCACCCGGTAAATCCAAGGCAGGGCCCAGAGTCACCAAATCCAACTCTTGTTTGGCAAAGGACAGCTCCACTCTGTTTTTGATACCAATAGACGCACCGACCATATTGAAACGGTAATCGTCGGTATCCAAATAGGTGTAAGCACCTGTGAAATCGGTTTCGGTGTTCTCTCCATACCCAGAGATGGTTGCCCAACTGACAATACCACTGCCTGAAGAGCCCTCTACCTGCATCACTGCGCCGGTACCCAATTGCCGGGATCCTGACCACACCGCTGTGGACCACAGGGCCACAACACATATACACACTGTTTTTAACTTCATAATTTACAAACTTTTTTAAAATTTCTGTTTTTACCACAAACCTCACACATTGAATGTGAAACTGTAGCTCTCATTATACTTGTCCCCACAAACTCAGGTGCAATCGCCTTTATTGAAAAGCTGCAATCGCTGGTTTTCAATCAACGAATCCACTTCATTGATGTCATTATAATCCAAATTAGGGTCTACGGTCTTGAATCCAAACCATTGGTTCATGCCGGGCTACTAGGCTGCCACCCAGTAACTCACAATCAGGCACAGCAACAAAGACCACTTGGGCAACCACTTAGGATTTTTGCTCAATGACATACACACACCCTTTAACTCACTTCTATGATTGTAGCTAAAATCCAGACCACAAGCGTAGAGGTTTCAGTCAAATGACTGTAATGAACTTCACTTGGTGCAATCTACCCAGAATATAGCCATCATTTGACGCAGATTGTCAATTTTACAGACCACGATCCACATGTCCTCTTACAACCAATCAGAAAACATCTACAGAACGCAACAACGCCATACCCTAAGATTGCAAAGATTACTCATCATTAAGATATTAATGCATTATGACCAAATTGGCAGCAGTACTTTCCAGGGCTGAATACGGCGTCCAAGCCCCGCAGGTGCGGGTAGAAGTACACATTTCTCGTGGCTTACCACAACTCAACATCGTCGGCATGCCAGAAACGGCTGTGAAGGAATCCAAAGATCGGGTGCGTGCTGCGATCATGAATGCTGGTTATGAGTTTCCGCAGCACCGCATCACCATCAGCCTGTCACCGGCCGACATACCCAAACATGGCGGTCGCTATGATTTGCCCATTGCCATTGGCGTGTTGGCAGCCTCTGGGCAGGTCAATACTGACTTGTTATTGGACGTCGAATTGGTCGGTGAATTGGCCCTGGGTGGCGACCTTCGGCCCATTCGCGGTGTGTTACCAGTGGTCAGCGCGGTGGCCAGCACCGGGCGTTCTCTGATTTGCCCAGTGGACAATGGTACCGAGGCTGCTTTGGTACAAAGTTGTGATTGTATGCTGGCCAACAATTTACTGGAGGTGTGTGCGTGGTTGGATGCCGTAGATGAACTACCCAGGGCCACGCTGCAACTCAATCAAACCAATAAACCTTGTGCTGACATGGCCGATGTCAAAGGCCAAGAACAAGCCAAGCGTGCTTTAACCATTGCCGCTGCCGGCCAGCACAATTTATTGTTCTATGGCCCGCCAGGCACCGGTAAAACCATGCTGGCCAGTCGCTTACCAGGCATTTTGCCTGAACTCACCGAAGCCGAAGCATTGGAAACCGCCTCGGTGGCTTCCATCAGTGCCCACGGTTTTGATCCTAACCACTGGAGCCAACCACCGTTTCGCGCACCTCACCACACTGCTTCGGCTGCGGCTTTGGTCGGCGGCGGTTCCAACCCGATGCCCGGTGAAATCAGTTTGGCTCAAAACGGGGTGTTGTTTCTGGATGAATTGCCGGAGTTTTCCCGGCACGTATTGGAAGTGCTCAGAGAGCCGATGGAATCTGGCAAAATCATCATCTCCAGGGCTGCCAGAACCGCAGAGTTTCCCGCCCGTTTTCAATTGTTGGCCAGCCTCAATCCCTGTCCCTGTGGTTATTTTGGTGACCAAGACCGCACCTGCGAATGCTCCCTGGGACAAATTCAGAATTACCGCAACCGCATTTCCGGCCCCTTGTTGGACCGCATTGATCTGCAAGTCGAGGTGCCACGCATACCGCACAAAGTGTTGAGACAAAGCAGTCGCAGCAATGTCAACAGCGAAACTATTAAGCAACAAGTCATCTCCAGCAGAAAACGGCAACATCAGCGCAATGGCGGCAAAAGCAATGCTTTACTGGAAGGTAAGGACATTGAACGGTTTATTCCTTTAACTGAACCGCTGCAAGACTTTCTTGAATCTGTGGTCGATCAGTTGCGCTTGTCTGCTCGGGCATACCACCGCATCATCAAAGTGGCCAGAACCATCGCTGATTTGGACAGCTGTGAGCAGGTTCAACAAAATCACTTGGCTGAAGCCATCAGTTTCAGGGGTTTTGACCGCAGCCGGTGATGGCGTTTTTACAGGTCAGAAGCGGTAGTTAACGCCCACATTAAATAAAGTAATGTCCTGATCAATTTTGGCGGTGTAATTATCAACTCCAAATGGATTTGCACCGCCATAATGAATCATCAGGGTTTTTAAAACCCCACAATTTTAAGTAGGGCTAGTACCTATCCACATACCAGAGACTGCTGAAATCATTCGAAACTGGATTGGTAAATATCATCTTCCAATAAATCAAATACCACAATTTCGGGCACCTCAGTAGAATTTGAGACATTGACCTGGTCACCCATTGACAGGTCACACATCCCAACGACGGCAGGACCTTCAGGACAATAAACCTTATCATAAATTTGATTCATGTAATTCATGGAATTCGGTATATCGGTTGCAATCAAGTAATGGTGGCCTTGATTCAGATACGTTCTGAATAGTCCATCGGCATCTGAAAATACAGGCGAGTTAATATGGTAAGTACCATTATCAACTGTCCAAGTATCAATCACAACGCCTTCGACTGGTTCGTTGCTGATACCATCTAAAACCATACCTTGAATTCCGCTAACAAAATCAAGTGAAATATTAAGTTCTATATCCCCACTTACGATGTCATATTCAATAGGGTCTAACTGTGAGTCACAAACCATATCACCAGCAACACTGCATTGAACATCAGGGAAACCTTTCTGATTGAAATATGAACTTGCTCGAGCCGTTACAAAATACGTGCTTGGTTCTAAGATCATCTCGTGAGTTCCATCTCCGTAATTTGAATAAACGTACTGGCCGGACTGATTGAAAACTGTGACTACGGTTGAATCCAAAAGCTCTTGAGTAAAAGAATCTATCACGTTAACTTTTAACTTCGGCTTGTCTTCTAAACCGATGTCAATGCTAACAACTTCATTCTCACCAACAGTGACCAAATTTCCATCAGTTAATTGACAGCTGATTCCAAGGCCCAGTGGACATGAGATTTCATTGTACAATTCCGGAAGGTAGCTCCCCTGTCCATATCCCTCATACTCGACATAGACATAATAGTTCCCTTGAGGCAAATTATTGATTTGAGCCAACCCGTTAAAATCAGACTTATCAACACCAACCAATTCAAAATCTTCATTGTAAATTTTTACGCTGTGAGAAGATAACGGATTGCCAGAGACGTCTCTAGTTATATTAACCGCAATAGATCCGTTTGAGAAAATTTCAAAATCATTGATATTAATTTCTGAACCATATTCAACATTGATGATTGTTGCTTCGGTTACGCATGATGGGCTCCACTCTTGATCGCACAACACCCCTTTGTAGAAGGTAGTTAAACCATCAGCATTATTGGGTGCGCCAGTTAAGATATATTCACCAGGTGTTAAATAGAATGGGTACACATTTCCATCTGATGAAACATATCCGTAAGTGACTTGTCCACTATCAAGTCTAATCATTTTAACCCTGGCATCGGCAGCGATTTGCCCATTCACATACTTGAGTTCGTTGATAGACACAACACCCTTTATCTGCAAGCTGATATCAACCGTTAGAAATGAGTTGGTGGTTAAGATGACAGGATCAGCGTTTTCATGGGTACAGTCTAAGCCGCATGGGGTGTTATCATTAAAAGCAGACTCATAATACCGAGAACCATTGACCAATACATAATACGAGCCGGTTTCTAATCCATGGAACTCATAAAAACCATCTTGATCTGATCTGGTGGATTGAATCTCAACTCCATATTCATTCAATAAACTGACTGTCAGATTGTATAAACTTTCATTTTCGGAATTGGTGATTTGCCCGTTGATACTGGCAATGGGTTTAAGCGCGAAATTGATTTCAAAGTCTTGATTGGCATTCAGCTGGACTGTATCTGCTGTACTCAAACCACAGCCATCACCGAGACAATTGATATTGTCATAAAATTGAGTATAGTAACCAGATTTTTCTACAGCTATTTTCGAGGGCCCAATCAATGGGGCATAGAAACTATACTCACCGGAGTAACTATTATAGTTAACTTGTGTCCTCGAAACCTCTTCATTATTTTGATAAAAAACGAAATACTGTGGTCCATAGCTGAGTTCGCCATCATTGATCTCAGAAAATACACCTTGAATGATTGGCCTTCTGTCTATGTTCATATTGATGGTATAACTACCACCTGTATCGAAGAATTGTTGATCTGCGGCTTGTAAATCACAAGCAGAAAACACACAACTGCCACTGCCATAAACATTTGAAAAGAAGCCTCTGCTGTTACCATTGTATACGATGTAGTAATGACCTCTTGGCAGGCTGAAAGTGACACTGGGATCATATACACCTCGTTCGTCAATATACTGGCCTTCTTGGTCATATATCACCACATATCCCTGGATACCCTGATCCACTGGTGTCTGTAAATTAACAGTCAAAGTGGCATTTTTATTCAGCGAAAAATGGTAGTTATCGTTGTTGCTTTGCTCAGTCACATTGATCACTTGAGCATTCTGTGTTGGACAATCGTAATTCGTTGGGCACGGAATGTTGTTGTAAATTTCTGTCTGATGATCATAAGCTCTGGCTATCAAGTGATATTGTCCAGCTGGGATGCCGGTTAACACATAATTACCTTGAGCGTCTGTATCAGTACTGGCGATATGATTGTGTGTTGGACCATCAGCATCAATGATATAAACAAATGCATTATCTATGCCTTGACCGTCAGAGTCTGTAATGGTGCCATTTAAAGAATACCCAGACTGTAAGGTCACATTCACATTTTCTTTATTTCCCAACCCTGAAATTTGAATGGGTATGCCTTCATTGGCAACAGAACATGACGAACCAGAATAGTCAGAGCAAGCTATGTCAGGGTATAAAGTGTTTAAAAAACCCCTTTGATAAGCACTGATATAGTAAAACCCATTATTCAAACCATTGAGCTCATAATGACCATCAGATGAATAATAAGAAGTGATATATTCTCCAGAATGGTTATATAAAGCGACACGTACACCCGCAATCAATGATCCTGATTCATCTCGGACAGACCCGCTGATTTTCGCACTCTTTAGTAATCTAAAATTGATGTTGTTGGTTGCAAAATCTGAGCCATGGTTGATTACAGTGGCATTGCTTTGTGCAAAATCGCAACTGTAGATGCTGCTATTCGGGCAGTTTTTCAAAGAATAAATTTGTGCCAGATAAGAGTTTGCTCTTGTTTTCACGTGGTATTGTCCGGGCGGAACACTGGTGAAATTGTAGACAGCTCCTGCAGGCAAACCAGTGTGGTAATATTCAGCACTTATTAAAGTGTTATTTTCAGCTTCATAGAGTTGGATTTCTGTGGCTTCTGCAATGTTTTCATGTGTTTGTAGGTCAAATATGGTACCGGAAAAATCTTGATATGGCTCCATTTCAAAATCAGACAATACAGTTGTGCCTACCATTCCAACATTGATCTGTTCAGCATTTTCGAAAGGGCAGCCCTGAGTATCACAATGTTGATTGTTGTAAACCTCATCAATATAATCAAAAACTGATAGTGTCACATAATAACTTCCTGGTTCTGGCGCCACCAAAGTATACTCCCCCAAATGAGAGACATTAGATGAATCCACAAGATTTTGATCCTGGTTATATAAATTGGCTGTTCCATATCCCAAATAGTTACCAATGTTATTTTTAACTTTACCTGTGATCTTGGCTTTTTCTATGACGTCGAAGTCTACTGTTTGAATACCATTATTTGCATTAATCTCTACTGGAATGAGATCATTCAAGTTGCAACCAATTCCCAGACCGCCTTGACAAAGGATGCCGCCATTGAATTGCCCTATGAAGTCATAGTCGCTATCAAGAAAGACAAAATAACTGCCGTGACTCAAATCATCAAACTCAAACTCACCCAAATAATCACTGAATGAAATTGAATGATATGAACCATCTGAATTGTATAACCAAAGTAGATAGTTACTGTTATTCATAGGCCCACCAGAAACCCGTCCTCTGATGATTCCCGTATTGTTAGAATCCAAATTGTGCGAAACCAATGCAATTGGTTTCGTGTTTTCATCAACTGCAGCTAATAACTTTCTTAACTTGACATGGAGTTGATCTAACTGAGTGCTGGCGGGGTTATTTACGTGGTCTTTTTTTGCCCTCAGTTGCATCAGTCGGGCATCGTAATGCTTTAATTTTTCAATGTAATATTCGGAGAGTTGGTTAGATTCGCTTTTTTCAAGAACTTGGACACCAGTATCTACCAGGTAAGCCACTTTATCGACATCAAAATCACCAGCGTGTGCGCTGTTTGACAGCAATAATATCAGGAAAATAAATATGAAGATTCGACTCATTTGGATTTCATCCTTGCATGTTGATTCCTCGATTATAACTTAAAAACATTAATCTATAAAAAGGGCAGTAAAAAAATCAGTACTCTTAAGAGCAAAAGAGGGACAATCACAAATATCGATCAGATAACGTATAAAAACATTCTAAAATATTTGGGAATAACTCGCGCTCAAACTTTATCAGCCTTCAAGCTATTAAGTAAACTTCCTACCACTCATTAGCAGAGGAAAAACAACGCCCACACCCATCGGTTATCCTCTTGTGGTTAAGCTACCATTTTCACCAACAAAAAGGGTCAACTTTTCTCAGGCATCCGCATTCAAATTCCATTCATTTATTCATCAATTGAAAAATTACGACGACTTTCTCAAACACCCTTAGAGCCAAAAAAATATGGTAAGGTCACCCTCTTATATTGGTGTTTAACTGATGCAAAACCATCAGTTGGTTTCTGATGTTTGTTATCAGCAGAAAAGTGTTATGGAAATTAAAAAATACATAAGAAAAATTGAATCAAAAGTGCATTTAAATCATGTGAGTGAGCTCAAGTCTGATCAAACATACGACATAGTTATACCCGTGTACAATGGACTAAAAGCGGTCAAGGAATGCCTGGAGTCAATCCTTGAGCACACACCAAAATCCAATACCATTCATATTTATGACGATGCCAGCACTGAGCCAAATATCAAACCGTGGCTGATTGGCATCAGCCAACAACACAAACACATCAAACCACACTTTAATGAATCAAACCTGGGTTATTTAAAAAACATAAACCAAGCCTTTAACGACACCAATAAGGATATTGTTGTTCTGAATTCAGATACGGTTGTAACTAAAAACTGGTTAACTGAAATGGCTTGTATTGCCAACGAACCAACTGTTGGGATTGTTTGCCCTTTATCTGATAATGCCACTATTTTAAGTTTACATGAACGATTATGTGATGATCACGATCATTTAAAATTTTTCACAGGTCATTGGTACCCCATCCCTACAGCAGTTGGCTCTTGCATGCTGATTAAAAGGGAAATTATTCACCAATTAGGTGGCTTTGACCCTTTTTTTGATCCTGGTTATGGTGAAGAATGTGATTACTCATTCACTTTAAGAAAGAAAGGTTATGATATAGCCTGTGCTTGTGCGTCTTTTGTATATCACAAAGGTTCTGCCAGTTTTGAAGATAATTCATTGTCCCTGAAAGAAAGTCACCAACATCTGCTGGATATCAGATGGCCAAAATATGCTTCGGAAGTTAAATCATTTGCAGAAAACAATCCTATTCACTTGGTTGAAGAATTTTTATTCTCTCAACAACAGAGCAAACTAAAAACCGTTCTCCACGTCATACATGGAATAGACTTCAAAGGCGGGGTAGAGCTTTTTACAAAACAACTGATAGATAAATTAAGCAACCAATTTAACCATGTAATTTGGGTGCCTTCAGCAACGACAATGCCGAACCAAACCGTTCGACATGAAATCAAGTCTGATAATGTAAGGGTGTGTTACTTTCAATTTCTTGCCCATGCAAGCAACAGTATGATTGGCCAACTTTCAGCGGATCTTTATAACGAAAAACTGGATCAATTATTCACCCAAATTGCCCTTTATCATCAGCCAGAATTAGTACATTTTCACTCAATAGTGGGTTTGGGGACAGTTATGTGGCCTCTGATTTGTGCTGAATTCAAAATCCCCTATCTATTATCATGTCATGATCATTTCGGAATTTGCCATAATTATGACCTAATAACTGGAATTGGCACCAATTTAGCGCAATGTCAAAAACAACAATGCCTCCCTTCAGACCAAGATTGCATTAACTGTATTCAAGACATCTCAAGGTTTACCAATGTACCCACTGAACAATTCATTTCCACAAGAAATCAATATTGGAACAAAATTTTTGCCCATGCAAATTCCGTTTTCACCCCCAGTCAATACCTGAAGGAATTATTATCTAAAAGATTCATAGGCATTGATAGTAAAACTCATGTGGTTGAGCCTGTATTTACAGTCCAACTCCAAACCACCTCTCATACAGTAAATAATAAGCAGCCCACAGTCGCCTTTTTAGGCAATTTCAGCATCCCCAAAGGAGCCAAAACTTTCCTACAGGCACATGAACAGCTGAGTGGTTATGATATTCAATGGAAGATTATTGGTGGAGTTGATAGGGTACTCAACCATTTAGTTAAACCACTGGATATAGAAGTCACAGGAAGTTATTCTCGAGATGAATTAGAAGGTCATTTCAAAAATGTTGATGTCATTGTTTTGGCCTCTATTTTTCCAGAAACTTACAGCATCACATTAACTGAAGCATGGAACCACCATTGTCTGGTCATCGCTCCAAACCTTGGCGCAATAAATGACCGCATCACACACAAAAAAAATGGTTTTATATTTGATTCAAATGACCCAAGCAGTTTAGCCAAAACCATTAAACTTGCCTTGTTTGAAGCGCCAGAAAAATCTGAACAAATAAGAAACTTTCTAGCCAATAAAAATCCAGAAATACATGAACCACATTCAGTGTTCAAAGAAATCTACAATCAAGAAAGTATTAAACCTGAAATTCTCAAGCCCAAACGTAACGTCAATGCTTTCAAGCACTCACTTGATAAACCATCTCGCTCAGCGGCTGACTTGATGGTTGAATGGCTTAATGCACCCATGACCTTGGAAGGGCTGAGCGATTGGGAAGATCCCATTAAAACAGTGATCGTTATCCTTGGTAAGAACCCAGATTTAATTCAACTGACTCGTCAAAGTATTGAATCCTTTGCAGCATCATGCGAAACCATAATCAACCCCTCCGACGCTGAAATAAAAAGAATATCTAATGAAAATTCGATTTGCTTGATTAATGCTGGCCATTTATTCAACGATAATTTTGGCAATTGGATCAATTCATTCATGGAGTCAAAATATTCAATTAGTTTGGCAGATTATGCCCTTCATAACCGAAATTCAAAACAATATGCGCCTCAATTTATAGGGAAATTTGATCCATTCAGATTGCTCAGAAGAAGCCATCTCATAGGTTGCTTATTAATGAAACCTAAAATTAAACATCTAAAAGAGGAATATGATCTTGAAAGTGTGCTTGATGGGGAAAAAACAATTTCAACTTTTCTATCAGATATCATCCTTAAGGACAGCAACGATAGCATTCAGTATTTCCCTCACCTCAGTTATTATCACCATGATCAACTATGGGCCAGTGACTGGAAAAATCATAAATACACACCGCGCATAAAGCCAGTGTACAGCACCAAATCTATTTCCATTGTCATTCTCAGTACAGGAAAAAACACCGAGTTATCTCATTTAATTAATACCTTACTCAAGCAAAAAAATGTAGATGTTTTAAGCATTCATGTCTTTTTTGAAAAAACCAATACCATCAGTGAGAATGAACAAGTTTTTTATCATCCCATAGATCACAACTGTTCATCAAGTGCAATCACTGAAGTCATGAACAAACAATCGGCCGATGCTCTGTTTTTCACTCACGACAATGTAAAAATTCTTCATGAAGATGCATTGTTTCAACTTGTTCAATATTTAGGCTGGTTCAATGTTGGCGGTATTTCTCCAGCTGTCCAAGTGCGCGTCGACCCACATTCAATATATGGCAAAAAAGCTGGCAAAGGTAATTATATGTTTGGCTATGGACCATTGTGGGATCAGCGATTTGATGCCAAAAATTATCCAATAATGAATGAATTTTTAGATGAAGACTGTTGGATGGTTTCAGGATGTTGCTGGCAAAAATTAGGTGGTCTATGTGATGATGAAATTCAATTCCATCAATCAGAAATGTTGAGCATTAAAATCGCACAACTGGGGTTTAAATTAGCCCTTATGCCGACCCAAAGTTTCTTAAAAAAAGGAATTCCTTCGCATTATTTGTTGATGAAGAAAGGTGATTTAACAAAAGAGCGTGACGCGCTTTTGGCCAATTTTGCCAGCCTTGCAAAAAATCCAGTGTATTTCTCCAGATCACTCAACAATCAAGATACTTTAGACTTAGACTCAGACTTTGGCACATTCAAAACGCCAAAAAAATTGCCTCGAATATTGGCTTATGCAAACGACAGTAGGGCCAGTGGCTATTATCGAGTGAAATCGCCCCTTTCAGCATTGGTTGCTACCAATCAAATAAGTTCTCATTTTTTGCCTGAGCAGAGGGAGAATAAAACGCCCACAGCTTGTGAGTTATCCAAACAACAACCCGACATTCTGTTGCTACATAATTTTTTCAGTGATATCCAGTTATCTGCACTAAAAACCTACCGTCAAATGATGGACATTCCTATCATATTCAGCATTGATGATTTAATTACTGACTTGCCAGAATATAACCAGCTGAGAAAATCCAACCCAAAACACATGTTCGAGAGATTAAAGTTTGCCATGCAGTATGTTGATCGACTTATTGTATCTACTGAATTTCTTGCGCATCAATACAAAGATTTACATGACGACATAGTCGTTGTTAAAAATATGATTTCCAGATCTTTATGGCCTATTCGAAATAAATTAAACAACCAAAAAATTCGAATTGGGTGGGCTGGTGCAGGACAACACGCTGCCGACATTGATTGGCTCACTGAGGTGATAAACAAGACCTATCATTATGTGGATTGGGTATTTTATGGTGATAAGCCCAATGCTGTTGATCCAAATTTAGTCGAATTCCATGCACATACTCCGTTAGGAGAATATCACAGTTATTTGTCTTCTTTACAACTGGATATTGCCATTGCACCATTAGTGAGCAATGATTTTAATTCGGCCAAAAGCAATTTAAAGTTACTTGAATATGGAGCAATAGGTGCTGCCGTTATAAGCTCTGATATTGTCCCCTATCAATCTTCACCTGCACTCAAACTAGAGAATAACCCCAAACTATGGATTGATCATATCATCCATTTAGCAACACACAGAGACACGCGTAATCAATTGGCGCAAAACATGCAAAATTGGGTGCAAAAAAATTACTATCTTGAAGACCACTTAGACTCTTGGTCAAGGGCTTTATTTATGAAATAACCTCACAAGCCAATTCTAGACATGAGTTGGCCAATAAGGTATTCCTGCTGATCAATTTTTCTTAACAGTTCACGATTCTGCTGATCAATTTTTAACAGGCGTTGAATTTGTAAATCATAGTGATTTAATAACTGATTTTCTTTGTCGGAATAAGTATGTACAGTAGACAAATCAAGGTTCTCAATTGTATCGGGGTTATTACAACTGATCATTATTAAGTACTTTGCCAGGGAGTTGGGGCCAATCTTATTGAGTTCATTATCGGCTTCTTCAACAACAAAAGACAATTTATCTTGATCATGTTTATCCGATTTAAATTTCTCAATCACTGAAGACAATTGAAGCTTTTGGCCATAAAGCACATTGTATTTGAATTCTGAATTCATTAAATTCTTAAATTCCAACATCGATAATTCTTTCACATGATATTCATTGTGCTCTTTGTCTCCAGAGTAAACCAACTTATCTGGTGTAGAAATTATTAACACGCCATCTGCTTTCAAAATCCGTTTAAATTCTCTAATAAGCTGTTGATGCTCAGACAAATGCTCTAATGTTTCAAAAGAAACAATGACATCAAATGAGTCTTCTTCAAATGGAGTACCGGTGGCATCGGCAACAATAAATTCAACACTTTCTAAGTCGCCATAAGTTTCATTAGCATGTTGAATTGTGGCTTTGTCCACGTCAACTCCAACAACTTTACTTGCCCTTTTAGCTAACAATGCACTCCCGTATCCTTCACCACACGCAATATCACAAACCTTTTTATCTTTAACAATTTCAGCGATAAAAGAATATCTGTGCCAATGTTCGTACCAGCTGTGATAACGCGTTTGTTTTTGCGGGACATATCTTTCCATTAGCTATTTGAGTGGCCATTTGGACACTGTATCGATGTTACTTTTCTCGTTTTGGTAACAATTTTGATTTAACTCCTAGCAGTATGGATAAAATCAAAGCCCAAAACCCCAGTGGCTTATCAAATACAGGTACTTGTACTGGTTCAGGATCGCCCATCAGCAAAATTTCTGTAGCGTCATCAGGCGCTATCGTATTTGGATCATCAGATAATTGAGTAAGGAAATTTGTTGATGTCAATGTTGCTTGGTTTGTTATTGGCCCAAAAGAGTTAACATCCACAACGGCATCAAAACGAATTTCAACCACTGATCTCGCTTCAACAGTACCTAAGTCAATGGCCAGCGAAGTATCCCCTGGAGATGAACCTGTTGTAATGACTCCTTGGCTGGTTGTTACAGAATCATTGTCTAAAGTGGTACTCGAACTCAAAGTGTCGGACAGTAATACGCCACTTGCATTAAAGGTTTCTCTATTAACAACATCTATTGAATAAGTTAACGTGTCCCCAAATGTTACACTTGATGAGTTATCGGCGTCATCAGTCAAAGCCACTGATTTAAGAAATAACAATTCCGCACCGCCTGCAGCAATTGATTGGTTTGAAGAATCAATATTAAATATCTTATCGTCTAGTTGCTTACTTAAGGAGTCATTTGCTTGCAATGTAAGCGTCATTGCACTAACGGCAGTCACAATTTTTTTCATCAACAGTCCTTATTATAGAGATTTCATGATGGTATATTATTTATTTAATAAACGCAGTCTTAGGCTTATTCAGCAATTGGCCGCTGAATTATCTTTCCAATTATGACATGAAAATAAAGAGGAATTATTAAAATTTTTGACGAACTTGCTGAACAACTCCACATTGTCATGTATTTTCAGTAACGCATTAAATTAAATTGGTTTATGGCGAAATGACCAACCTTTGGATCTCCTTGAACTTTATTTTTATCCACAGGAAGTTTCTTGATCACATCAACCTCCAGCAATTTGGGTTCAAGTTCACTCATTATTTGGAAGTATTTTCTGACTTGCGACTCAATAAGCTTCCTTTTTTTCTGAATATGAACCAATCATCTTTTGTTTCTAGCAGTAGAAATATCTGTCAACAGACTCAACAAAATCACCTGGCTGAAGCCATCAGTTTGAGGGGCTTTGACCGCAGCCGGTGATGGCGTTTTTACAGGTCAGAAACGGTAGTTAACGCCCACATTAAATAAAGTAATGTCCTGATCAATTTTGGCGGTGTAATCGTCTATGGCAAAGGTGGTGTTGTCATTGAGTAAGATGGACTTATCACCCAAATCAACCCGATTGTACTCAGCATACAATGAAAACAGTTCATTCATCTGATGCTCGTAGCCAATGCCAATCAGCACGCCTTTGCGGTGGGTATTTCTGCTGAAGTCAAAAGTAAATTGACCTGCATCAAAATCAGAATAATAGTTAGCAGTTTGCATGTAACCTAACTGACCATACAACAAACCTTGGTTGCCCATGGTAAAGCCAATGCGGCCGATGGCGGCATACATGTCGTCCATTTTGTAGCTGATGACGTTGTTGGGACTGGTTCCTGTTTGGTAAATATGACTCGCTTCAATGGTGTTGTTGTTGCCGGTTAATTTCAAACCAAATGCCCATTGATCGGATAACATCACGTCACAACCAAACTGCATGGCCAAAGCCGTATCATCACCGTCCGCTGAACCGGCATTGTCATTCAGCGCATCACCTTGAATAAAAGTTGTGGTCCATTGATTGGAGGTCTCGACATAACTGGCACCACCACCAAAATAACAACGTTCCCAGTTGGCCGCTTGACTCACACCTGTGGATACTCCTGCTGCAGCCAACAAACCCATTAACACGTATCGATTGCTGTTCATTGCATGCTCCATCATTGAATAGAATTAACATTATAAAGGCAAAGAAACGCCAGAAACAAATGGCTTCAAAAAATTACTTCAACACCATACGAATCAAAAGGGAAACCAAAAACAATGCCGACACACTGGCCAGCCACAAGCCGATAAACCAAAGCCATTGTTTATTCTTTTTTGCCACAGTCTTTCTCAATGGTAACTGTCATCAGGTTTTACTTTGCCCCTGAACACCCAGTATGAATAACCGGTGTACAACAATATCATGGGTATCAATATGGCCGAACCCACCAGTAAAAATTGCAAACTGGAAGTCGGCGATGCGGCTTGCCAAATGTCGATTTCCGGTGGCACTATGTACGGATAAAAACTGATACACAAGCCAAAAAAGCTGAGACCAAACAAAGCAATGGTTAGCAGAAATGGGGCCAAATCACGTTGTTTTTTTAAGGCCCTCAATTGCCACAGCCCCAAGCCCAAAACCATCACCGGCACCGGTGACAAAAGCCAATAATTGGGGTAATCGAACCAACGGCGCATATAAGGATCTTGTTTGAACAGCATCCACACACTGATCATCGCTATCATGGCGCCCAAGGCCCAGGTCAAGTACACCGCAGCCCGTCGACAACGGTGTTGCAGGTCACCCGAGGTTTTGTAGACCAACCAGCAACTGCCCAACAAGGCATAACCAACCACCAAGGCCAAACCTGTGGCCAGGCTGAATGGACTCAACCAATCCCACCAGCCACCGGCGTAAGCCCGATCAGCCACTTCAATGCCTTGCACCAAAGCACCGAGGGCCACGCCCTGACTCAACACCGCAAACAAAGAACCGAGAATAAACCCCAAATCCCAACGTTTGCGGCCCGCTTCAGACTCTGCCCGCCAGCGAAACTCAAAAGCCACACCCCTGAATATCAGGGCCAGCAACATGATGATCAGCGGCACATACAACGCTGGCATGATGATGGCAAAAGCCAGCGGGAAGGTGGCATACAAGCCACCACCACCCAACACCAACCAAGTTTCGTTGCCGTCCCAAAACGGGGCAATGCTGTTCATCGCCGTGGCGCGGTCATCTTGCGCTGTCAAGAACGGGAATATTAAACCAATGCCCAAATCAAAACCATCGAGCACCACGTAAGCAAACACAGCAAAAGCCATGATGCCCGCCCAGATCAACACATAATCCATTTCAGTCCTCCCCCTGGTGTTTAGGTTCCATGCCCTGGACCGGTGTGATACCGGCTGCCTTTCTGGGCACGCCCTGCTTGATATCTCGTTCATTCATGCTGGGTCGGTGTTGGAATAACCGGAACAAGTAATAAATACCCGATCCGAAAACCAAAAAGTAAACCACCACAAAGGCCAGCAAGGAAGCATTGACAGCCGGGGCATCCAACGGTGACACGGCATCGGCTGTGCGCAACAAACCATACACCGTGTATGGCTGACGTCCCACTTCGGTGGTGATCCAGCCCGCCAGGATGGCCACGGTGCCACTGGGCGCCATCAGCACCGTTGCCCGTTGTAACCAAGTGGCTTCATACAAGCGTTTTCTGATCCGGGCCCAGGCCGACCACAAACCCACCAACAACATGGCCATACCGATACCAACCATCAATCGAAATGACCAAAAAACCAAAGGCACATTGGGCCAATCCTCTTTGGGGAAAGCATCCAAGCCCTCCAGGTAGCCATCGGGGTCATGGGTCAGTATCAGACTGGCCAATTTAGGCACCGCAATTTTGCCGTGTATGACCTCCTGTTCGACATCGGGCCAGCCAAATAGGGCCAAAGGCACCCCTTCACCACTTTTAAAATGGCCCTCCATAGCCGCCAGTTTCATGGGTTGGTGCTCCAGCGTGTTCAGGCCATGTAAGTCGCCAGCCACGATTTGGATCGGTGCCACCAACAAGGCCATCCACATGGCCATCGAGAACATCAGTTTGGCAGCTGAATTGCTGCGGTCTTTGAGCACATGCCAGGCCGCCACTCCGCCGACCAAAAATGCGGTACTCAAAAATGCGGCCAACATCATGTGGACAAAACGATAAGGAAAGGAAGGATTGAACACCACTTGCCACCAGTCTTCAGCGATAAACTGACCGGCTTCATTGATGCCAAAACCAGCCGGTGTTTGCATCCAAGAGTTCACCGCCAGAATCCAAAAGCCGGAAATCATGGTGCCCACCGCCACCATGATGGTGGCAAAAAAGTGCAAGCCTCGCCCCACCCGATTGGAACCAAACAACATCACCCCCAGAAAACCCGCCTCCAGGAAAAACGCGGCGAGGACTTCATAGCCCATCAAGGGGCCGAGGATGGGCCCGGTTTTGTCAGCAAACACACTCCAGTTGGTGCCAATCTGATAACTCATCACAATACCAGATACCACGCCCATGCCAAAGACCACGGCAAACACCTTGATCCAGTAGCGCCAGACACGGCGATAAATGTCTCTGCCGGTCTTCAGCCACAAACCCTGCAGCACCATCAGGTACCAAGCCAGGCCTATTGAAAAGGCAGGAAAAATGATGTGAAAAGCAATGGTAAATGCAAACTGCAATCGTGCAGCCAATACCGCATCAAACAACTCGAACATGTGGGTGCTCCGGACCAAAAAAATGTGGGTCTTTTTATGACAGTAATTTTACCAAAATTGGGTGCTTTCGGCTGTGAAAATACCGGAAAATTAGAAAAATCAAATGCCACAAATATTGGCTTGCTACAATGGCACTCCTGACATGGAAGGAACACGAATAAATCGCTTAAAACCATGTACTTTGCGGCTCAGATGGCTATAATACGCGGCTTTTGAACCCAACGAAGGAAATCACATGTCGATTAAACAGATTCCTGTAGGTAATGATGTGCCTCATGACATCAATGTTCTGATTGAAATTCCACGCAATGGCGAAGCCATCAAATACGAAGTGGACAAAGACTCCGGTATGATCATGGTCGATCGCGTGTTGAACACGGCTTTCAGGTACCCATGTAACTATGGTTTTGTCCCCCACACTTTGTGCGGTGATGGAGACCCGGTTGATGTGTGTGTCATCATGCCTGTGCCTTTGCTGCCTGGTTCAGTGATCAAATGTCGTCCAGTTGGCGTGCTGAAAATGACCGATGAAGGCGGTGAAGATGCCAAAATCATCGCGGTACCCACCTCTAAAGTCAGCGGCTTGTATCGCCACGTTGCCGACGTGCGCGACATCAACGAAGAAACCTTAGATAAAATCGCTCACTTCTTTGAGCATTACAAAGATCTGGAAAAAGGCAAATGGGTCAAAATCGAAGGTTGGGGCGGTGTAGAAGAAGCCAAACAAGAGATTTTAGATTCAGTCAAAAACTTCGAAGAAGCCGAAGACAAACCGAATTTCTAAATTGTTTCATTAGAAGCATCTGCTTAAGCCCGGCCCTGTGCCGGGTTTTTTTTGCTCGACTGTGGCGTTGATGTTTTTATATGCACAAAATTAATGACTGAAATGATTGTCATGTCATACCAGTGGTGCTATCTTGGACAGGGAACCATACCTTGAAACACCATGAGTCTCAGTACCAGCAAACCTTACTTCATTAACCAGCGCGATGTGGTGTTGCGCCTGGAACCCAAAGAAAAAACCAGCAAAAATGCCGCCAACCACTTGTTGTTGGGTGATTACCTGCGCTACCTGGATGAAACCGACGGTGACTGGGTCAAAGTCAAATGTCGCGGCGATGAGGGTTGGCTCAAACCAGAATGGTTCAGTGAACAGCGACTGTTAGAAATCAACTTCATTGACATCGGTCAGGGCGATGGCTGTCATGTGGTCACGCCCGATGATGAAGTGATATTGATTGACGCCGGCGAAGGCCTGGGGTTCACCGGACAAGGTGGCGATAACATGATGCGATTCATCAGCTGGCGTTATAACCTGCGCTGTCTGGAAGACCAGGACCCACCTTTTGAGATTGATCACGCTGTGATCACCCACCCGGACCTGGATCATTATTATGGTTTTTTCAACCTGTTCAGCCACCCCAAATTAAATTTTAAAACCATCAGCCACAACGGCATTGTTGAACGCCCTTTGGCTGGTGCCAGTCAAAGCACCTTTATGTATGACCTGGGTAGAAAGGTACCTCCAGAGCCTCGCAAGTCGACTTACCATTTGTGGGACACCGTGCGCACTCACCAGGACATGATCGACTTGCTTGATGCCCATCCCAACTCACAAAAATTTTACTTATCAACCTTGCGAGCAGCACGAGATAACAACCCCAACGTCAAGTTTCAATTCGTTGACCAGTCACAGAAATTTTTTGATCAATACAACCACAACCATGCCTTACAACTGGAAGTGCTGGGCCCCATCACCGAAGACGTCACCTTCAATGGCGAGACCAAGGACTGTCTGATTAAACTGGGCAACGAAGGCGAAACCAAAAACGGCCATTCAATCATTTTCAAGTTGCGCTACGGCAAACTCAAAGTGCTGCTCGGTGGCGACTTGAATGCCAAAAGCCAAGATTACATCGCCCAGTATTATGCCGATATCGACACCAAAATGAGCGATTTGGAGGATGAAATCAGGGAGATCAGAGAAGACTTGATCAGCGAAGATTTAACCATTGATGAACGCCAAGCCATGGAACAACGCTTGGATGAACACCGCAAATTGCTGGACCTGATTATCAGTAAGACCCGCGGGGTATTCCAGGCGGACATCGCCAAAGCCTGTCACCACGGCGCCAGTGATGTGCTGGATTCTTTCCTGCAAGCCATTAACCCAGTGGCAACGGTGATATCCAGTGGCGATGAAGAGTCACATTCTCACCCACGCCCAGATGCTCTGGGCGCCTTTGGCAAAGCCAGCCGCGGCCACCGGCCCTTAATCTTCAGCACCGAATTGGCCCGCAGTTCCATGGAATTTTCCTACCCCATCAAGTCCTATGAAAAACTCAAAGCCCTGGATGCCAAAAAGGCAGCAGCCAATACCCAGGCCGAAAAAGACGCCATCCAACAAGAAATGGAACAGCTTCGCGATTCCAACGTCGCCAAATACGGCATGATTACCATCCGCACCGATGGAGAGCGCGTGATCATCGCGCAAAAACTCGAACAGGAACGCTCCCCCGCCCAAAAATGGGACATCTACGACCTGTTCTGGAACGACAAACTGCAGGAATACGAATACCGCAAAAGCAAAGGGCATTGACTCACAACCTTCAACCCGAGCTCAGCCAGCCGTTTCCGCTCCCAGCCCACTCTTTGATCACGCCGCTCATCTCCTCAGCACCCATGCCAAAACGTTCTTTCAGTATCAGCTCCTGGATTTGACCGTGTTGATCGGTGTATTGAATGTTTACGGCCTGAATATAAAAGCTGTGTTTGGGAAACCATTGGCGGATGGCGGTTGCCTCACAGGATCGGATGGTTGTTTTGGGTAACCAACCACAGGTGTATGCATCAAAGTGTTCGCCGTGACAAAACACCAGGTTGTGTTCATCCAGCAACAAGCCATGGTGCGCTTTGGCACCGGCCATTTGCCCTTTGATGGTTTGCCATGAAAGCAGTCGCAACCAAGCCAGCCAAGACATTCGAAGCATCCACACCAGTCCTGAAACAATCACCAAGCCGATGGCCAGGCCCACTGCCATCATCACCCAGCCACTGGCCAAACTTTCTGCCACCCGTGAAATCCACGGTGCCCTTTGGTACCAAGCCAATAAACCCGATAGCAGCAGATAAACCACCGGTAAAAAATACATCAAGCCAAACAGGACTGCCGCAGCCATGGCGTTGTTGGGGATTTGACCAGGAAAAAACTGCCCTTTCAATTCGTTGATGGAACCCGAAGTAAACCGTTCCCGGTAGGGTGCAGGGAGTTCAGTCACTTGGCATGGTCCGGGGTTAGACATCAAAGTGCCTAAAGTATTTTATGTTTTTAATAATAAGATCCGTCCTTAATGGCTACGCATGTAAATGGTATCGTACAACAACCCATGCAAATATTGGTATATGAAAGTTTACATCACAAATTAAACTGACAAACGTATGCACTCGTCGTGCCGGCGTAGGCCGGTACCCAGTGTCTTTCTTGACCAACTCAACAATAAATGGAATTTGACCCAGGATGAAACAACCAGCCGTTTACATACTAACCAACCGCAGAAACGGAACTTTATACATGGGTGTTACCAGTGACCTGATTAAAAGAGTTTATCAGCACAAAAATGACTTTATTGAAGGGTTCTCCAAACAACACAACACCCATCTTCTGGTCTACTATGAGCTCCATGGGTCCATGGAAAGCGCCATTACTCGAGAAAAACAGATGAAAGAATGGCAAAGGGCCTGGAAAATTAAACTCATTGAAGAGATGAATCCCTATTGGAATGATCTTTACCAAAACATCATTTAAACCAAACTGAAACATCTAAAGACGCTGGGTACCGGCCTCGCCTAAAGCGCCTACTGTTGGTCGCCGGTACGACGACAGCTGGTGCGTTCAGGTATGTAAATTACAAGAAAACCACAATGACCACTTATTGATTTCAGACCGTACTGGCAATATCTGATTAAGATGTCCCAGTTAATTCCGCCAATAACCTTCTCGGTGCGTTATCGAAGCTGCCGTTGCTCATAAACACAACTTGGTCGCCGGCTTGTAAGTCTTGCTGCAATCGTTTTAACAAGTTCTCAACTGAGTCCAACACCACGCACTGTGCTGCCAATTTGGTTTTGATGCTTTCGTCCCAGTCCAACTCGGGGTAAATCATCACATAGGCTTGGTCACAGCCTGCCAAGGATTCAGGTAAAGCCTGGGCATGAACGCCGGCGCGCATGGAGTTGCTGCGTGGCTCTAAAACCGCGATGGTACGCCCGGTGCTGACGGCTTGGAGGCCAGCCAAGGTGGTGTTTATGGCTGTGGGGTGGTGGGCAAAATCATCATAGATGGTCACGCCTGCCACCTCACCAACCAGTTCCATGCGGCGCTTGACGTTTTGAAAACGGCTCAATGAATCAGCCGCCTGCGCCAAGCTCACCCCAGCTTGCTGCGCTGCCAGCATGGCAGCCAAGGCATTCAATTGGTTGTGACTGCCGGTGATCGACCATTCGATGGTGACCAACAAGCCACTGTCATCATATACGCTGAATTTTCGCGGATTGTCGGTGTCTGTTTGCACCCAATAATCTGACTTTTCGCTGGTGCCAAAACTGACCACTGGCGTCCAACAGCCCATCGCCAAAACTGCCGCCAGGTTGTCATCGTCGCCATTGACCACCACTTGACCGTTGGCAGGGATGGTCCGCACCAGATGATGAAACTGGGTTTTGATGGCATCCAGGTCTTTGAATATATCGGCGTGATCAAATTCCAGGTTGTTCAGAATCACTACATCACTGTGGTAATGCACAAATTTGGAGCGTTTATCGAAAAAGGCGGAATCATACTCATCGGCCTCAATCACAAAGGGTTGGTGGTCCGTGACCCGGGCTGACTGGGCAAAATGATGACAAACGCCACCAATCAAGTATCCGGGATGGCAGCCTTGATCCTCCAGAATCCAAGCCAGCATCGATGCGGTGGTGGTCTTGCCGTGGGTGCCAGCCACTGCAAACACCTGTTTGTGTCGCAACACCTGCTCACCCAGCCACTGCGGACCAGACACATAGTTCAAACCGTGTTCCAATAGGTATTCCGTGGCCGGCATACCACGGGTCATGACATTGCCTACCACCACTTCATCCAAGTCATGTGCAGTTAAAGGGTCTTCGTCATAACCCTGATGAATGCTTATGCCAAGCTGCTGCAATTGATCACTCATGGGTGGGTATACGTTTTGGTCCGATCCGGTGACCCGATGACCCAGCTGTCTGGCGATGGCTGCGATGCCGCCCATAAAGGTGCCACAGATGCCAAGAATATGTAATTTCATGGCGCTGAGTTTACCATGATTTTGAGTCGTCCAACAGCACATGGGAAACCACGATCAGACGCTGTTTTAAGGGTTTTTTGTTGCTGCGAGCAAAAAATTTCGACAGCTCATCAATACACTGCCGTTGCTGGGATTTGCCACAGACTGGTGCAATCAGCAGCCATTTCTTCTATAATCTCCGGCTGATCATCGGTCCTGTTACCACTTTGAAATTTTTGGTTCATAATTTACGGTTTTTACTTCGCATTGCGGCCTTCTTGTTGGCTTTGATGCTGGTGTTGCCATTTGTCATCATGGGCATCTTGTTGGCCAAACTGTTCCGTAACCGTGACATCAATGAATTTCTATTGGTGTATTGGTCGCGTTTGTTGTGCTTTATCTGTGGATTAAAAGTCTATGTTCACGGCGTCAAACCAGCAGCGCCGGTATTCATTGTTGCCAACCACGTGTCCTGGCTGGACATACCCATCATACACTCACTGATGCTGGCTGGTTTTGTGGCCAAAAGTGAGATTAAATACTGGCCCATCATCGGCTGGGTAACCATGGTAGGCGACACCTTGTTTCTCAAAAGGGGCAGCGCCGAATCACGCAAAGGCGTGATAAACCAAATCAAAAAAAGACTTAACCATGGTCGATCGGTCGCGGTATTTCCTGAAGGCACAGTCACCGATGGCAGCTATTTACGAACCTTCCACCGCCAGCTGATCCATGCAGCAGTGGAAACCCGCACCCCCATTTTACCGGTGGCCATCAAATTTTTGAATCGCGATGGCAGCCGCAATGACCAGGTGGGCTTTTTGAACGATGAATTGTTCATTACCCATGTCTGGCGCATCCTCAGCTTACCGAACTCCACTGTAGAAATACATTGTGGTGAACCGGTCACAGATTTTGAGTCAGGTGCCCGGGCCGTGACGCTGGCCTCGCGGTCATACATAGAACAGGAGTTGCTGAAAAATGATTATATGTCAGCCTCCCATCAGGCCTAAAAACAGGCACCTGCAGTCCATCTTGGCCAGTGCCAAGTTTCGCTTGTTGCGGTTGCGAGGTGGCAATCCGGTGGTTGAGCACCAAACAGAACAGCTCTTGGAAGGCTCACTGGCCACGTTGTTAGGGTTTCACACCCCCAACCCTGATAACGGCGATACCATGGCCATTTTGTTGCATGGCTGGGAAGGCAGTTCACAATCCACATACATTCAGCTGCTGGCCAACAGTTTGTACCAGGAAGGCTTGGATATATTCCGCCTGAACCTGCGTGATCATGGCGACTCACACCACCTGAATGAGGACTTATTTCATTCTTGTCGGTTGGATGAGGTGGTAGATGCTGTGGCGCAAATTCAACAACGCTATCCCGATAAAAAATTCATTCTTTGTGGCTTTTCCCTGGGTGGGAATTTTGCCCTGCGCGTGGCATCACGGGCATCGACTGCCGGCCTGTCGTTTCAGCATGTCTTTGCTGTTTCGCCACCGGTGATACCCAAAAACAGCATGGATGCCATCCATCAATCCAGGCTGTACACCGGTTACTTTTTGAAAAAGTGGAAACGTTCTTTACACATCAAAAGCCGGCTGTATCCTCACTTATTTGATGACAACAACTGGCAGCAGGAAAACAATTTAGAGCGCCTGACCCAAATGTTGATTCTAAAACACACCGATTTTAAAAAGACTGACGACTATTTTGCCGGTTATTCCATCACCCCAGAGGTCATCAGAGCCATCAACTGCCCCACCCATGTAATCACTGCATGGGATGATCCCGTGATTCCTTTCAAAGATTTTAGTACAATTGACCGCTTGCCACAGATCAAACTATTGACCACAGCAAACGGTGGACATTGTGGCTTCATTCAGGGCTGGCGCATGCGTTCCTGGATAGAAGACTACGTGATAAACGAGATAAGAAAATGAGCCAAATAGAAGAAATCAAAGAACTGCACAACCAAGGTCAATTCGAAGAAGCCATCAAGGGCTACCAACAAATTTTGGCTGACAACCCCAATGACGATGAAGCACACTTTGGTTTGGCCCATGCCAGCAGCCGAGTGAATGAGTTTGCAACGGCACTGGAACACATCAACGAAGCCGTCAAACTGGCACCGAATTCAGATCGCTACCTACAATTCAAAGGCCAAATGCTGTTAGCGAACCAGAAAATTGATGAGGCCCTCAAAGCCTTTAAGCGTTCACTGAAAGAAAACCCCAACCTGTTTTTTTCCTACCTGGCTGCCGGTGACATCTATGCCATCAAAAACCAATCAGACAAAGCCAGGGAGCAATATGAGCTGGCGCTGAAAGTCCACCAAAATGGCATTCCTGCGATCACCAAACTGGCCAAATTAGAACTCCTAGAAGGCAACTATGCAACGGCTGAAGATTTGTTACAACAGGCTGAACTCCAGTTTCCAACAGAGCCTAATTTGAAAATGCATATGGGCATCATGCGATTAGAACAAAACGAAGATGGCTTTGCTGAGTTGTACTTCAAAAAAATCTTGGAAGATGAACCCAATAACCAGGTTGCCAAAGCTTACCTGGCCATCAGCCTGTTACACAGTGATCCTGAACAGGCCACCGAAATCATGACCGAGATGATCAATGCCCAGATCAAAATCCCAGAATTAATGGTGGCCTTGGGATTGTTGTACGGCAAAAACAATGACCACCAAACAGCCATCAACTACCTGAAACCGATTTGTCAGTCTGGCCTGGCATACCCTTCTTGGTTGATGGCACTGGCACGCGCCTATGCCGGAAACCGCCAACCCAATTCATCCATGGCGGTGTTGCATGAAATACTCAAACGCGGTGACAACCCCAAAGCCTTGATGATGCTGGGACAGATTCACCAAGTTAACAACAATTTAAGCCAAGCCATCAAAACTTACCAACGCATCGACGCCGAGGATCCGCTGTATCACGAAGCCTTGTTGATGCAGGCAGAATGCGCCTATGCCCAAAACAAGTATCAAGAAGTCATTGATCGCCTTGAGCCAATCCTGAAACATCAAGCGGATCACAATTCTGCCATCAAACTTAAATTGAATGCGCTCTCGCAATTGGGCCAATACCAAACAGCATTAGACCTGATTGACAGCATCGATGCCAGCAAACAGGTCGACAGTTTCAATCAGGTGATGTCTTTATATGCCGGATTGTTGAATGATGCCTTGGGCCAGTATGAAAGTGCTTGGCAACAATTTGCCCAATTAAAGCACCATGACAGTCAGCCAGTTGAATTGTTGTCTGCTGCCGAAGAAAAAGAAGTACAGGCCATGCCCTCGCAATCTGTAGAAAGTGTGTTTCGGTTTGTGTTTACCGACCCATCCACCGGTCACCATGACTTCATTAACTGGCTGCTGGATAACAACATCACGCCGTTGATAGACCGCTTCACCACCAAAACCCGTGGCGATGTGTTCACCCAACAGTGGACCATTAATATGCTCAAAGATGTGAGTGAAACCCAGGCCCACTTGTTGCGCAAAAAATACACCCGCCAGGTTAACCAGGTATTGAAAGACGATGCCAACATGGTGATTGATTTCTTGCCATTCTCGCCCATGAACGTGGCCATCATCAAACGCATCTTTCCACAAGCACAGGTCATGGTATTGACCCGAAATCTGGCTGATTTGCGTTTACATGATGCTGTTTTTGGGCCGTTCCAAGTGCATTACATGCAGTTTTCCAAGGTCACCAATCAAATGATTGCCATGAACCCCAACGTGATGGTGGTAGACATCGATGCCTGGCAGGAACAGGAAGCCGATTCCATCCAACACATTCAAAAAATGTTTGGGCCTGATGTCAAGCCGTTCAAATTGGCCGAAGTTAAACCTTTGGACACCATGATGTTTCCTTACAAACACTGGAAAAATTACGCCAGCTTGATGAACTCATGATGGCCGAATGGTTGCAGTGGTTGGTGTTGGCGCTGGTTCAGGGCCTCACCGAATTTCTGCCCATTTCATCCTCTGCGCATTTGATTCTGGCTTCCAAACTGGCTGGCTGGCAAGACCAAGGTTTGGTCATGGACATCGCGGCTCATTTGGGGTCTTTGTTGGCGGTGATGATGTATTACCGCCAGTCAATTGCCAGGCTGTTGACCGGCCAAGACTGGCCGTTATTTTTGCAGTTATTGCTGGCCAGCTTTCCCATCGCCTTGGCTGGTTTGTTGTTTGCTAACATCATTGAAACTCAGCTGCGATCGGTCTGGGTGATTGCCATCGCCTCGGCTGTTTTTGGTGTGCTGCTGTGGCTCAGCCAAAGATGGTCTAAAGCCCAAGCCATTGACTTGAAAAAAGCCGGTTTGATCGGCTTGGCCCAATGTCTGGCATTGATCCCCGGTGCTTCACGCTCCGGCGTGACCATGACCGCTGCCATGGCCATGGGCATAGACAAACAAACCGCCGCCCGGTTTTCTTTCTTACTGGCCATTCCTGCGATTTTGATGACCACCGCTTACGGTGGCATGAAGCTGATGCAAGCACCTCAAAACTATGACCTCAGTGGCATTTTGGTGGTGGTGACTGGTAGCTTTTTGGCTGCCTGGTTGTGCATTCACTGGTTCATGAAATTCATCGATCGCATCAATTTCGTCTGGTTTATGCACTACCGAATTTTGCTGGCTGTTATGATACTGATGTTATGGCAATGAGCGCTCCCAAAGAACTGACTTTTTCTACCCGCTATGGCGAGATTGCCGCTTTGCAATGGGGCACTGACAACCCCAATAAGGTATTGGCTTTACATGGCTGGCTGGACAATGCCGCCAGTTTTTCTCACCTGGCGCCGCTGTTACTTGAACAACAGCTGGAAATCACCGCCATCGACTTTCCCGGCCATGGTTGGTCAGACCACCGGGCACCAGGCCACAATTACGGTTTTATCGATTACGTGATGGACTTGCAGGCGGTGATCAAACAAATGGATCAACCCCTGACTTTGTTGTGTCACTCCATGGGTGCTGCCATTGCAGTGATGTATGCCGCTGCTTTTCCCGAACAAATCAAACGCCTGATACTGATTGAAAACCTGGGTCCGATTCCAGCTTACCAACCAGGTACCGCGGTAGAAGCATTGCGTGAAGCTTTGCGGGTTTGGGATCGACACACACTAGAACACAAACGCTTTTACCCAGATGTTGATCAGGCCATCAAAGCCCGCCAAGAAGCCACACCCATGGCGACTGAAATCATCAGGCCGCTGGTTGAGCGCAGCCTACAAAAAACCGACAAGGGCTATCATTGGCGCTCTGACAAACGTTTGCGATTGCGCAGTTTTTTCCGCATGTCTGAAGCGCAGATTCAGGAGTACCTGGCAGCCACCCAAGTGCCCACCCAGTTAATCATCGGCCGCCCCAAAACCTATGCTTTGCAATACCCGGCAGTCAAAGAACGGCTGGCCGCCCTGTCCCCTACCCGGTTTGATGAAATCGACGGTGATCACCACTTACACATGACCCAAGCAAGTCAAGTGGCTGCGGCCATCAACGCCTTTATTCAATCAAGTAATCAGGACTGATGTTCAGCTTTCACCAGCCACACTTCAGTGCGGTTATTGCGGTAGCGACCCACTTCACTGTGGTTGCTGTCAATCGGTAGCTGGTTGCCCAAAGCAATGATTTCGACGTTTTTGATGCCCCGTTGGCGCAGTTCATAAGCCAGTAAGCGACTGCGAATATAGGCCCTTTGTCGATCGGCTTGTTCGTCATTGGACTCGCCGGCTGAAAAACCAATCAAGGTCACCTTTTTATGTGGTGTGGCTTTCAAGTACTCAACCAAATGTTCAATGTCCTGTGCCGACTTGTTGTCGATTTCAGCCCGGTCAGCCCGCATCCTGAATGTCATTGATAACCGTTCCCCATTCATGGCCACCATTTGGTACTTGGGCGGGTGTTCGGCATTCACTCCAGGCAGCACACTGGTGATCTTTTGTGGGATAAAGCTCACTTGTTCGACCACTTGTTGGCCGCTGTGGGTGATGGCGAAATCAATCAGGCCGGCAACATGTGGGTTGGGATTTGCTGAAGTGTTGGCATACAGAAACAGCCGCCGGGACAAAGCATAATCCTCTGAACTGATGGAAAACTGCTGCGGCTCAATGGCCGGTAAGCCTGGCGCAGCTGACACTTGAACAATCATGTCTTTGTTGGCATAAGCCAAACCGGTGAAGCCGATGCCACTGACGTCTGCGGCCACCGATTGTGCCAATAATTCATTAGACTCAAAGCGTTGAGCCGGTGCCAATTTTTGCTTGAATTTTTTTAACACCAGCGAATTGAAGGTGTCATAGGTACCTGATTGATCGTCCCTGGCATAAAGGTTGATTTTGGCGTTTTTGCCACCCAATTCAGACCAGTTCTTGATTTGACCCGAAAATATTTGCGCCAGCTGTGCTACCGTGAGCGTGGCCAATGGGTTATCTGGATGCTTGATGATGGCCAACCCATCCAAGGCAATCACGTGTTCGTTCTCAGGCAAGGTCATGTCACCGTATTTCAACAACAAGTCCAAATTTTCATTTGTTTTTATGCCTCTGGATGACATCGCAATGTCAGTCTCATCAGCCACCAGCGACTTGAAACCGGTACTGGAACCGTGGGCCTTAATTTCAATGGCCACCACCTGCTGCTGATTTGGCAAGTACCCAATCACCTGGACTTCGTTGGCAGCTGCCAGGTCTTTCTTGACGGTGACTTCTGACCCCAGTTGGCGTAAATAGCCGGCTGCCAACGCCGGTGCCAGTTTGGCGCCAATGGTGTTGGAGCCATCCATGCGCAGAATCACCTGGGGTTTCGTTGCTAACAAATCTGGTGGCGCAAAATGCTGGGATCCCCGAGTGGTTTTTGCAGGTGACATGGTGGCTTCAGCCACTGACTCTTGAGCGGTTGTCTCAACGGTCTGTTGGTCTCTGGTCAAGAAAAACAACAACCCCACGATGATGACCACAGCCACCATCAAGGTTTCATAAAAATAACGTTTGGTAAATGACATGGTTTTGTACATCAATGAATCGGGATCATTGTGAACAAAATTCATGGCAAATTGATGACATTTATCGGCTTAGATGATTAAAAAGGAATGCTCATGGGACTTCAGCTAACGCCAACCAAATCACCGACACCAACACCACTGACCACATCCCATTTGTTTTCATGATTCACCCTGATAAATAGTTTCCTTGATTCAGGGTTGACCAACAAAGACTGTTAATCAATTGGACGATGAGTTGTACCATCAGGACGGTGTAATAAAGAAACCAGCACAAAACTCAATTGCATCAACAAAAACCAAGCCACCAATTTACTCAATGGCACCATTTGCCATTGGTTATTTTGGTTGGGATAAATCCACATCTGAGTAAAGGTGCCCACATTTTCAGCCAACCAAATAAACAAAGCCACCAAAAACCAACCAACGATCAATGGTATTTTGCGGTATTCTTTGATGACTTTGAAATGGATGGTGGTGCGACCAAAAAGCCACAACACAGCCAACAACAGCAACCACCTGATATCCCACACATAATGGTGGCTAAAAAAATTAAAATATATCAACAGCACCAGCCAAACTGTCCATATTCTGGGAGGGTAGGCACTGAACTGAAAGTCGAAAATGCGCCAACACCGAGCGATGTAACTGCCCACCGCGCTGTACATGAAACCGGCAAACAAAGGCACATTGCCAATGCCTATATCAAATGCCCCGGGGTAAGACCAAGAGCCGATGGCAGATGAGGTTTTGAACCATTCCATCAAAGTCGCCACCGCATGAAAAATCACAATGACCCAAAATTCTCTGGGTGTCTCCAGACGAAACAGCAACAGCAACAATTGGAATACCACAGCGGCCAGAAACATGAAATCATAACGATGCAAGGCTGTGAATGGATACCAATAGCTGGTAACTACCATCAGTCCCAACAGAAATCCACCAAACACGCAGGCCTGTGCCTGTTTCAGACCAAATACCCAAAACTCATACAAACCATGGCGGTATCGCATGACACTCCTGAACCCTTAAAGCTGACATGATAACCGGATGTGGCATATAAATCATGGCATGCTGAAGGCATTTCATGACCAATTGTGGCAACTGAAAGTTTGCTCTGAACCACCGGTGGGATTAGAATGATTTGTTTTTTGGGGCAATCACAGGCATGGATATTCAATGGGTCAGAGATCAGTTTCCGGTGTTTCAAACCGCCAATGACATGGTGTTTATGGACAATGCCGGTGGCTCGCAAACCGTGCGCCACGCCATGGATGCCATCACCAGCTACCTGACTCACCATGATGTCCAACTCGGAGCCAGTTATGCCACCTCTGTCAAAGCAGCTGAAAAACTGCAATCTGCCACCCAAGCCATTCAAACCTACATGAATGCGGAACACCTGGAAGAAGTCGTGGTTGGCCCCAGCAGCACGGCCTTGGTGCGGGTACTGAGTCTGTGCCTGGCCCAGGGTTGGCAAGCTGGCGATGAAGTGATCATCACTGAGGTTGACCACGAAGCCAACCGATCCGCTTGGCTGGCTTTGCAGCACCAAGGCATTGTTGTCAAAACCTGGCGAATCAGGCCTGAGTCCATGACCCTAGACACTGAAGATTTAATGGCCTTAATAACTGATCGAACCCGACTGGTCTGTTTCACCCATGTGTCCAACATCCTCGGCAGCATCAACCCAATCAAAGCTTGGACTCGAATGGTTCATGAGCACGGTGCAATGGTTTGTGTTGACGGCGTGGCGTATGCCCCACACCGCTTGATTGATGTGCAGGATTGGGATGTGGACTTTTATTTTTTCAGTACCTACAAAACCTTTGGTCCGCATCAGGCGGTGCTGTATGGCAAACTGGAACTGTTGTCACAGTTACCAGGCTTCAACCACGATTTCATTCAATCCACGCCGTACAAGTTTCAACCCGGCAATGTGAACTATGAAATGTGCTGCGCCATGGCTGCGGTGGTACAGTATTTGTGTGACTTGGGTGCAGCTTCTGAACGCAGTGAGGTCAGTCGCGAGAACCTCAAAGCAGCCTACACAAAAATCACTGATCATGAAGCCAACTTGATGAGTTTTTTGTTGTCGTATCTCAACAACAACCCGGAAATTCGTATCATTGGTGAGGTGACTTCGGACCCAAGGCAACGCGTGGCCACATTATCCATGGTGCATCAAAACATGGACTCACAAGCCATCGTAGAAGCGGTAGACCCACACCAAATCGGCATCCGCTTTGGTGATTTTTATGCCGTTGAATTGATTGATAAGTTGGGCCTTCGAGCACAACACGGTGTGGTGCGCATCAGTTTAGCCCATTACAACACCGTTGCAGAAGTGAAGCGATTGGTTGAGGTTTTGCAGTCAGTCATTTAATCAAATGAAATATTTCATGAGCCTGCGGCTCTTGGCTTCGCCAAATGGGTCTCCGGGTCAAGCCCGAAGATGACGATGTATGAGAACTGTCTATAACGCCTTGAATGCTTGTTTGAGGCGTTTGACCGAGACTTTCTGTTTGGTACCGAGGCTTTGGGCAAACAGCTGGATGCGCAATTCTTCCAGCATCATCAGGAAATCTTGATGGGCTTCGGTGAATTCGTCAATTTGATCGCAGTAGTCATAAAAGGGTTTGCTGACCGCCGCCAACTCACGCAGTTTATCGGCTTCTTTGGGTGGTGAGTGTAAGGCAGTTTCCAACCGCATGGCTAGGCCATTCAGGTAGCGACTGTAATGGCTCAGGTCATCGAATCTGACATGATGTAAAAAATCAGCATACACCAGGTAATCCAATTGGTATTGCATGTCGGTGTAAGTGGATTCAGTCAGCATGTCTGCCTTGTCTTCAACCTGCTGCCACACCTCGTACCATTGCAAGATAACCGGGGCCAGTTGCTGTGACCAATCATAGGTGGCTTTGTATAACTGCTTATTGAGTTGGTCAGCCAAAGCATCAAACTGTTGTTGGTTGCCCACCCACTCGAATGCAGCGATGTGTTTCTCTATCAAAGCGTCTATCAACTCATCCAATAGTTTGTGACCGCTTTCCAGCGCGTTCCAGGCCATTTCAGCTTTCAGATCCAAGTTGACTTTTTGTGCCGCCTTGATGATCTTTGGATACTTGATGTACAACAGGCGCTTGATGCCTTGCTGGTGTTTAATGGCAGCTTGCTGTGGGTTTTCAAACAACCGCAAACCCACGTGATCGCCTTGATCGACCACGGCCTGATATGCCATCAAGCCATTGTCCAATTGGATTTGTGGTGTCAGTTCGCCAAAAACCCAATCGCTTGCACCATCAACCTTATTTTGTTTTGAAGCGGTTTTCTGAAAACTTTGATTGGCTTGGCGACTGAAGTCTGCAATCAAGGCATTGAAGTCGCGGCCGCTTTTCAAAACTTTTTTGTTGTTGTCATAAATCACAAAGCGAAATTTCAAGTGATCATCCAGGGTCACTGATTGCCAGTCTTCAAGCTTGGTTTGTAGGCCGTTTTTACGAAACACCCATTGCACCAGTTGTTGGTAAAAGTCTTGCTCATGATCAAGGGCTTCACTGAGAATCTCAGCATATTCCTTGATGGGGAACAAACCACGGCGGATGCTTTTGGGTAGCCCTTTAATCAACATTTCAAGCTTCTCTGCCAACAGCCCTGGAACCAAAAATTCAAAATCATTGGCATTCAAGGCATTCAGCCAGGGCAGTTGAATGTGTGCCGTGACCCCATCGGCTTCGGTGCCTGGCTGGAATTCATATGTCAACGGCAAGGTCAGGTTCCTGATGGTGATTTGTTCTGGGAACAATTGCTCCCGGTCACGCGGCACCTGTCGCATGTATAGCTGTTCTTCGTTGAATTTCAGGTCATGGTCACCATTTTTAGCCACCCATTTGCGCAACTGCACCTCTGAATAGATGTTGGCTGGAATGACAGCATCGTATAAGTCATATAAGGTGTTGGGGTCGATCAACAGGTCTTTTTTGCGGTGGCGATCCTCTTCGGCTTGAATGCCTGCAATCAGCTTGGCGTTGTGATGAAAAAAGGCCATGCGCGTGTGCATGTGTTGTTCCACCAAGCCTTGACTGATAAACAAATGCCTGGAGTTTTTAGGGTCTTTGGGACCATAATGTATTTGATGTTTTTCATGCAACACCAGTCCCAACAACACGGTGCGCTGGTAACCCATAACGGTGCCATGCTTTTTAGACCAGAAGGGATCGTAAAACGATTTCTTAATCAGGTGGCGACCGACGTCATTGATCCACATCACATCCAATTCAGCGACCATCCGCGCGAACACCTGTGACGTGTGCACAATTTCACCAGCCAACAACCATTTGGGCGTGCGGTTGAATAAGCCTGAACCTGGGAAAATCATAAACTTTTTGTTGCGGGTACCCAGGTATTCTTTGTTTGACTGGTGCATGCCAATGTGCGAAATAAACCCGGCCAACAACGATTTATGGATTTGTTCGTAATCGGCTTTTTGGTCAGAGATGACCATCTTCTGACGCTTGACCAACTGGCTTAATTGGCGGTAAACGTCTTTCCATTCCATGTAACGTTTGATTGAAATGAAATTATCCCGGCACCATTTTTTAAAGCCACTGTTTTTCAACTTTTTGCGCTGCTGATGCAGTTTGTGCCACAGTTTTAACATGGCCATAAAGTCGGACTTTTCGTGGTGGTATTTTTGGTGGGCCTGATCAGCTGCCTGAGCCCATTCAAGTGGTCGCTCCCGCACGTCTTGAATCGACAAACCAGCAACAATCACCAAAACGTCCTGTAAACAACCCAACCCATTGGCTTTGATTAACACCCTGCCCAACTGCACATCAATGGGCAAATGTGCCATCATGCGTCCAGTTTCCGTTAACTGTTGGCCTTCATCCAGTGCTTCTAATTCAATCAACAACTGGTAACCGTCATTGATCATTTTAAAATCGGGTTGATCAATGAACGGAAACTCGGTCAGGTGTCCGAGTTTCAATACATGGGTTTGCAGAATCACCGAAGCCAACGAAGTTCTGAGAATTTCAGCGTCGGTGTGATCAGGCCGGCTGTCAAAATCCTGCTCCGAATACAGCCGATAACAATGCCCTTCTGCAATCCGTCCACAACGTCCCATGCGTTGATTGGCACTGTCCTGGGCAATTGGCTCAATCTGCAAACCCTGAATTTTGGTGCGCGCTGAATAGCGGCTGATGCGCGCCAAACCTGAATCAATCACATAGTGAATCCGTGGCACCGTCAGTGAGGTTTCAGCCACATTGGTACTTAAAATCACCCGCCGCTTATCGCCTGGTTTGAAAATACGCATTTGATCGTTGGCGGTTAGGCGGGCGTACAGTTTCAGTACTTCGGTATTGGGCAGGTGTTTGCGTTGAAGTTGATCAGCCGCTTCATTGATTTCACGTTCACCAGGTAAAAACACCAACACATCACCGTCTTTGCTGTGGGCATAAATTTCATCAATGGCGCGAATGATACCTTGGTTCAATTCCAGGTTATGGTCTTCTAACGGCCGGTAATGCGCAGTCACCGGATAAGAACGGCCGCTGACATTGATGATCGGCGCATCATTGAAATGCCGGGAGAATTTTTCAGTATCGATGGTGGCCGAGGTAATCACCACTTTGAGGTCCTGGCGATGGACAATCAATTGTTTGATAAATCCCAGCAAAAAGTCGATATTCAAACTGCGTTCATGGGCCTCGTCAATGATGATGGTGTCGTAATCATTGAGCCATTTGTCACGCAATGTTTGCTGCAACAGGATGCCATCGGTCATAAAACGGATGTAGCCATCCTGACTGAATTTTTCATCGAAGCGAACCTGATAACCCACCGCTTGACCCAAGGGCACATTGATTTCATCTGCTACCCTCTGGGCCACTGACTTGGCAGCAATGCGTCGCGGTTGGGTACAAGCTATCTGGCCTGCTCGCCCCAGGCCTGCTTGTAGACAGATTTTAGGGATCTGGGTGGTTTTACCTGAACCGGTCTCGCCAGCAATGATGGTGACCTGATTGTCCTTGATGGTTTGGCTGATTTTGTCGGCCTGTTGGCTGATCGGCAGATCAGCAACCAATTCAACTTGGGGCACCTGTTCACTGCGGTTCATGTAAGCCAGCTGGGATTGCTCAATGGCGTTCAGTATGGGCGGCAGTTTTTTGGGGTTTTTGCGGGCGGCTTGCAGTTGTTTTTGTAGCCTGTTGAGGTCTTTTGCCAACACATGCCCTGGCAGTTGGGCTATGAGTTTTTCAATGTCTGTTTGCACTGGGTCAATCAACCAGCCAATCAGTCTGCCGCTTTGGGCGATGGCATTTCTTTGATATACAAATCTTGTTTGGCATAGGGAATTTCTATACCGGCTTCATTGAAGGCATCATAAACCGCCATGTGTAGTTCATGGCTGACGCGTCCCCGCAATACCGGTTGTTCAATCCAAACCAACAACTCAAAATCCAGAGATGACCCACCAAAAGCACGAAAACGAACCCGTGCTGCGGGTTCTTTAACCACATCATCATGGGCTTTGGCCACTGACATCAAAACATCGCTTACCTGTTGGGCATCGGAACCATAAGCAGCCCCGACTTTGATTCTGATGCGACTTTTTTCCCAACGACCAGAACTTTCATTGATGATTTTGGCGTTACCTATGACATTGTTAGGAATGGTGATTTCTATGTCGTCACGGGTCAATAAGCGGGTCGATCGCATACCCACATGGGTCACCATGCCGCGTTCACCGCTGTCCAAATTAACAAAATCACCCACTTTATAAGGGGTATCAGCAATGATAAAAAAGCCTGAGAATAAATTGGCCAGGGTGTCTTTGGCGGCAAAACCCACAGCAATACCAATCACCCCGGCTGAGGCCAACCAAGCGGTGGGATTGATACCCCAAATGATCAGCAACACATACGAGCCCATGCCGATCAGCAAAATTTTGCCGATCAAAGAAAACAGCGGAATGGTTTTCGGCTGGATGATTTCAAATTTGTGTTCGTGTCGAGACAAAGTGTCCAAGAACAAATGCAAGACTGAGAATCCCTTGACCATCCAGACCAAAGTTAACACACTGGCCAGAAACCGAATCAAGTTACTTTCTAGACCATCAGACAAGCCGACGGTTTTGATGGCCATGGCCAAGAAGAAGAAAAACAGCGTCAGAAAAATGGGCCGGCGCAGGTGGTTGATGAGTTGGTCATCGACATCACTTTGGGTCCGTTTGGTGATCTGTCCAATGCTTTTACTGAAGATCAACACCCCCAGTTTGGCCACCACATAACCAAACACAGTGACGAGTATAAAACCCAACAACGGGAAACTGTGTATTTGTTCCCAGTAAGGCTGCCATGATTCAGGCAGGTAGTCATTGACGTTGGCAAATAAACTGGTGACGTCTGCGACTTCCTCGGTGGCGCCGCTAGACTCAGCGCCCTGCGAGTTATTTGCTTGGTCAGGATTGGGTTGGTGCATGATTAATCCACTAATTTAAGGTGTGGTTTTTTGCCTCCAGACTCAGGTTTGGGTTTCTCTTCCTGCTTATCTTCGGCTTCATCATACTCTACATCAAACATCATGCCTTTGCCATTCTCACGCGCATAGATGGCAGTGATGGCTTCCATGGGAATGATGATGGCGTGTGAGCGTCCAGAGAACCTGGCATTGAATGAGATGATTTCATCATCCATTTCCAGGTTTTGAGAAGCATCATAAGACACGTTCAATACAATTTTACCGTCTTCAACAATGCCCTCTGGCACCCGGATTCCAGGGACAACTGGATCCACCACAATCAATGGTGTTAAGCCATTGTCACTGATCCAGGCATGCAATGCCTGAACAAAATATGGTTTGACCGAAGTCATGTCGGGATCAAAAATCAAACCGGTACTCTCTTTCAGATTCGGTGATGCTTTTCTTGAAAGCCTTGCTCTGGAACATGCGGTGGGCATAATTTCTCAATGATTTGGGCAAAGATTCCCAATCCAGACCATAATGTTCCAAACGCCACAGGAATGGCACCAAATTGGTATCTACCAAAGTCATGTCGGTGTTCATAAAATACGGATTTTCACTGAACAAAGGTTCAGCAGCAACCAACTCAGCGGTTAAATCAGACACCGCTTGACTGCGGGCTTCACCGCTGGCAGTTTCTATTTTATCTACGTACCTGAACCAACCATTTTCCAGCCGATAAACGGTGAAACGCAATCGTGCGCGGGTCATCGGATCAGGTGGCATCAATGGTGGGTGTGGATAACGCTCATCCAGATACTCAGTGATCACATTGACACCATACAAGTGCATGTCTCTGTCTACCAGGGTTGGTATTTCTAGCTTGGGGTTGTTGGCCAGCAGATCTTCAGGCGGGTCATGGCGGTCAACTGAAATGATTTTACAGTTGATGCTCTTGGTGGCCAGCAAGAAACGAATCCGATGAGAGTCGAATGCTTCTGTTTCTGAATAAATGGTGATGACTGATCGTCCACGTTCAATGATAGACACCTGTTTATCTCCTTTGTTTATAAATCGAAAAAGGGTTTTTGCACGACTGACGAGCAAAAACCCTTTACTTTATCAAAATTTGATGTTTTTGTTAAGCTGTACAAAGTTTGCAATCAGTGCACATCCCTGAAGTAGTTGGCTTTCAGCAAGTAAGCTAAGAAGGTGAAAAAAGCCACAAACAACAGCACCCAAGGGGCATATGACATCCTGATTAACTTGGATGGCTCAGATGAGTAGTCGAGAAAATTCACCAAGTCTCTGACCATCACCTTGTATTCCTGTTCGCTCATAGAACCTTCTTCAACCACCTCAAAACCAGTGAACTCTTTGTGTTCATTGCCTTCTTCATCGGTGTGTATTTCAAAGTTGGCTTCGCGAATACCTTGCAATTCCCACAACACGTGAGGCATGGAAGCATTTTCAAATGTCAGGTTATTCCATCCCGTTGGACGGCTTGGATCGACATAGAAATTGATCAAAAAGTTATACAACCAGTCCAAACCACGGGCTTTGGCAATCACTGTCAAATCCGGTGGTGCTTTACCGCCGAACCACTGTTTTGCTTCAGCATCACTCATGGCAATGGTCATTTTATCGGTAAATTTGGCATCGGTCAGGACCAGGCCATTCATCATTTCAGCTTCGGTCAATCCCAAATCATCGGCCACCCGGTTGTACCTTTGGTAAGCCATGGAGTGACAACCCATACAATAGTTCATATAGGTTTGGGCGCCATTGCGCAAAGAATCAATAGAACGAATGTTGGTTTGAACACGCTCTCCTATGTAGGCGTCTCCGGCAGCATTTACCATGCCAGAAAACATCAACAATCCCAATGTCATTACGTATATTTTTTTCATCAGTGACCCTCTATTCTCTCTGGAACTTCATGGTATTTTTCATTTCTGCTGTAAAAGAACAGCCAAACGAAATAGAAGAAATAAAATGCGGTGAAAATTCGAGCCATCAAGGTGTAAAGCTCGGTGGCCGCTTGCATACCTAACCAACCCAACACACAGAATGATAGAGCAAACAAGCCTAACATGAGTTTGAATGGCCAACGGCGGTAGCGAATGGATTTAACCGGTGAACGGTCTAACCAAGGCAGGAAGAACAACACCAAAATGGCAGCGAACATAATCAAGGCACCCAATTGCATATCAGGCACAGCCCGCAACATGGCATAAAATGGAGTGAAATACCAAACCGGCTTAATCAATGCTGGTGTCACCAACGGATCCGCTGGAACATAGTTGTCATGCTCAAGGAACAAGCCACCCATATCAGGTTTCACAAACACAATGAACAAGAACACCAATAAGAACATGCCCACACCGAAAATGTCTTTCACGGTGTAGTAAGGGTGGAACGGTATGCCATCCAACGGTTTGCCGTTTTCATCTTTGTGCTTTTTGATGTCAACGCCATCAGGGTTATTAGAACCCACGGTGTGCAAGGCAGCGATGTGCAGTACCACCAAGGCCACAATGGCCAGCGGTAAAGCCACCACATGCAAAGCAAAGAATCGGTTCAATGTGGCATCTGAAATCACGTAATCACCACGGACCCACTCAACCAAAGTATCGCCGACAAACGGCACGGCACCAAACAGCTGGGTGATCACTTTGGCTCCCCAGTAAGACATGTTACCCCAAGGCAACACATAACCCATGAAGGCTTCAGCCATCAGGGCCAAGTAGATGATCATACCGAAGATCCACACCAACTCACGCGGTTTCTTGTATGAGCCATACAGCAAGCCACGGAACATGTGGAAGTAAATCACCACAAAGAACGCCGATGCACCGGTGGTATGCAGGTAACGAATCAACCAACCCCAAGGCACGTCACGCATGATGTATTCCACCATACCGAAGGCTTTATCGGCATCGGGTTTGTAATGCATGGTCAACCAAATACCGGTCAGAATCTGATTTACCAACACCAACAACGCCAATGAACCAAAGAAATACCAAAAGTTGAAATTCTTCGGGGCGTAATATTCTGACAAGTGGTCTTTGTAAAATTGAGTGACTGGTAAACGGTCATTCAACCAGCCCATAAAACCGGCGGCACTTTTACTGCCTGAACTTGCTATTTTTCCCATTATGCTTGCTCCCCGTCATTACCAATCTCGATGGTGTTTTCATCTAAAAATGTGTACGGTGGTACGTCCAGGTTGCGACTGGCTGGTGATCCCGCGAAAACACGACCAGAAATATCAAATCGTGAACTGTGGCATGGGCAGAAAAAGCCGCCTTTCCATTCTTCATCGAATTGTTGCGGTACCAGATCCGGATAATACTTAGGCGAACATCCCAAGTGAGTACAAATGCCGAGTATGACCAACAGGTTTTCCTTGCGGGACCGGTAGATGTCATTGATGTACTCAGGCTGTACGCTGGACTGCGATTCAGGGTCTTTCAGTTTGTCATTCAATGACTCCAGAACTGCTATTTGGCGATCGGTGCGATTCACCACAAACACTGGCTGGCTGCGCCACAAGATGTTCAACATCTGACCAGGTTCTATTTTTGAAATATCGGCCTTGACTGGTCCGCCTGCCGCTTTGGCCCGCTCTGAAGGCAGCCAGGATTTGAGAAATGGTACGGCCGCGAAGCCAGCACCCACAACCCCTACGGCTCCGGTACTGACCAATAAATTACGGCGACTCTTGTTGACATTATCAGTCATTGAATTAACCCCTAATGAATTAAATCTTGCTGACAGGTGGTGTCAACAAGCTGAATCTATTATTAAACCGGCGCAATTTTACAAGATTTTAATATTTTTTCATAGCACAGCCACAAGAAATACCAAAAAATAAAACAGGCTTTTGGCCATCGACACACACTGAAACCAAAACGCTCATGTCATCATGACCACATCAAAGGATCAATCTGCCATGACCTTATCCTCAAGCAAAGGAGCACCCATAAGTCTTCTTGGCAATCGAGCAATCCATGACATTCGACAGTTACCATCCACTTGACTAAGCGCGTATAATGACCCGAATTATCGATGCAGCCAGTGGCTCGCTGACGCCTTGACAAAATGAATTCTAAAGCAACCAAAACAGTGAAGGGTTGTCAACCAAGAACGGAAACAACTGCTTAAGCACATGAAAAACCATTTATTCTTTGTTTTGAAATACGTGACCATAGGCTTGGCTGTGGGATGCTTGTATCTCTTGCTGATCTCCCCCAGGATTAACCAGAGCGCCACCCAACAACCCCAATTGTTGTTTTCCTATGCCCCTGCCATCAACAAAATCAATCCATCGGTGGTCAGCATATACACCCAAAGCGCTGAACGAGTCAGCAACCGGGGGCTGGGCCTGGGCTCACGCAACCCCTACCAGACCAAAAACTACTTGGGCTCTGGACTGATTGTTACCAAAAACGGCCACATCACCACCAACCAACACGTCATCAGTGGCGCCACCCGGGTCACGGTTTTTTTGTGGGACAACCAGGCTTTTGAAGCCAGTTACGTCGGTCAAGACAGCCTGACGGATTTGGCGGTGATCAAAATTGATGCCGAAAACCTGACGCCAGCCGAGTTTGCTGACAGCGACTTGGTCAACACCGGCGATGTGGTGCTGGCCATTGGCAACCCCTACGGGCTCAACCAAAGTGCCAGCCTGGGCATTGTCAGCGCCACTGGCCGACGCGGCCTGAGTGACAACCAAAATCCCAACAACAGTCCATTAGAGAACTTCATCCAGACCGATGCCGCCATCAACCAGGGCAATTCGGGCGGCCCCTTAATCAACCCATTGGGCCAAGTGGTCGGTCTCAGTACCGCCAGTTACAGTCAGATTGGCGCTGAAGGCATCAACTTTGCCATCCCCAGCAATGACATCGCACAAGTCTCCAACCTGATCATTCAATACGGTAAAGTGCCGCGTGGTTGGTTGGGACTGTATTTTATGGACAACACCACCCACACGCTGTACAACATACCCAAACCCACAGCCGGCATCATGGTCATGCGGGTTCATTTGGATGGCGCCGCAGACCAGGCTGGCATCGAAACATTGGACGTGATCACTCACCTCAACGATAACCCGGTTAATAGCTTCGCTGAATACCGCCAACAACTATATAACCACACCATAGGTGAAACCGTCAAACTGACTGGCATCAACGCGGATGGTCCTTTTTCCAAACATTTAGTGATACAACCACCGCCAACGGCCAACAAGCCATGAAGTCCTCGACTGCCCAAGTTGTCGATTCAGTCACATTTCTGCCGATGGCCTACAATTCAATGACAGTCTGATGGCATTGCTTTGGTTTTTTGCTAAAATTTATTCGTTTCCTGCTAACTTAATGGATATCAACCACACCCATGCAGTTTTATAAACACACTTTAATCTGGCTGCTGTGTCTGCTGTTATCAGCCGAAGTCATGGCTGACGACAAACAACGACCCAAGATTGGCCTCGCCCTCTCTGGCGGTGGTGCCAGGGGCATGGCTCATGTCGGTGTCCTACAAGCCCTGGAAGAAAAAAACATCCCCATCGATTACATCGCCGGCACTTCTATGGGCAGCATTGTAGGCGGTTTGTATGCCACTGGCATGAGCCCAGCAGATCTGGAGTGGGCGATCAAATCAGTGGATTGGGAAAATGCCCTCAACCCATCTCCCAAAAGAAAACTCAAAGACTACCGACAAAAGCAGGAAGAAAAAAACTATTTCGCCGACATTGAAATTGGCATATCTAAAACCGGCGCCCGATCCGGAACCGGCTTGGTGGGCGATCACAAAGTCATGCTTGAACTACAACGACTGGTGGGATCGTTCAATGAACAAGACTTTAATCAATTTCCTATTCCATTCAGGGCCGTTACCACTGACCTGAATGCTGGAGAACCCTATGTCATTGATCACGGCGATTTGGCCATGGCCATGCGGGCCTCGATGGCAGTACCGCTGGTGTTTGGGCCAGTCAAGCATCAAGACCGCATGCTGGTTGATGGAGGCATGCTGAATAACCTGCCAGTTGATGTGGTCAGGGCCATGGGTGCTGATATCGTCATTGCTGTCAATATCTCTTCACCGCTGGCAAAAGTAGATGAACAATCTTCGGTGTTGGCGGTCACTTACCAAAGCATTGATGTGGCTTTGATCCAAAACACCAAAAAATCCCTGCAATCTGCCGACATCATCATTCAACCTGAGTTGCGCAACATCGATGCTGCGTCATTTGATAAAGCCGACTTGATGGTCGCCGATGGCTACTTGAGCACCTTCAAAATTTCAGAACAGTTGATGGACCTCAGCCTGCCAGAGCAGCAATACATCACCCACTTGGAAAGCCGCAACTTTTTACCCAGGGACATACCCAGTCGCATCCGTTTTGTAGAATTCACCGGTAACAAGCGCACCTCCAATGAACGGCTGATGACTTACGCCCAATCCTTGATAGGCCAGGAGTTCAAGGCCGACCTGGTGCAATCCTTTGTCGATCAAGTGGTCTCTGCCGAAGGCGACATTCAGGTGATGACTTACCACATCGACAGCAACCCTGAACGCAACAAAGGCATTGTTTTTAAAGTGCAAGAGAAGCGCTGGGGACCGGATTACCTCAAGTTTGGCTTGAAGGTGGCTGATGATTTTGACTCCAATACCCGAATTTCCGTGTTGCTCAGGCACCACCGTTACAACATCAACCGCAAAGGCGGTCGCTGGGTCAATGACCTCAGTATTGGGGCGGTTCTGGGCTGGCAATCGGAGTTGTACCAACCTTTGGATTTTGAAAACAAATTTTTTGCCACCGCCAACATCGATACCGTCAAAGACACCCGGCGTTTTTATCAGGGCATCGATGCCATCGGTGAATATGATCATAAACGCTTTGGTGCCGGCATCAGTGTGGGTTACAACCCCACCATCAACAGCGAGCTGCGTGCCGGTTTGTGGTACAAGGACGAAAGTGTGGTTCCAGTGATTAATGACATTGAATTTGATACCGCCATCAACAACACCTTCGGGCTCAAAGTGGATTACGGCTATGACACGCTGGCCAAAGCCATCGGCGCGCGCAGCGGTTATAACATCGACACCGAACTGGGCATCTTTGATCGCGTTCAATACATCAGCTTTGACGGCTTCAGGCGATTTCCTTTTTTCAAGGAATCGGCCGCTCACATTCGTGTCAAATTTGATTTTACTGACTTGGTTAACAGCCAAGAATATTTCAAAGCTTACGGTGGCCTGGACGATTTTGCCGGCTACCCAACCCATTCGCTGCTGGGCTTGAACGCCTTCCTACTGGAACTTGGTTGGTTTTCTCCCTTGCACCAGATTGACTTGCCCATCATCGGGGTTCCAGATTTGACCGTGAAAACCCATTGGGGCAATGTCTGGCAAAGGAACATCAAAATCGAAGACATGATTTATGGTCTTTCTGCAGGGATTTCATTTGATGTGCAGGACACTGTGATGTTTCTGGGTACTGGTTACAGTCATGACGGCGAAGCCAGATTTTACCTGCGGCTGGGTACCGGATTTTGATCAAATCACATCGGTTTAGGCTGGTTTCCAGCTGATAACTACCCGGGTTAGGTTACGCGCTGATGAAATAATGTGATTTAATTAACCTTAATTGAACGAATTCGCTGCTACCATTGGACACAGTCAACCCCAATGAGAAACATGCGAAATCTCAAACCCAAAATGGCAATCAGTGCTGTCTTACTGGCCTGCCAAACATTTCAACCCGTTTGTGCCGAAGACCTTTTTGTCACTTTGGATGGCCTGTACTATCGATTGAATGACTTGGTTCAAATCAACCTGTTCAACGGCACAATCACAGTCAACAGCGGCATGCGAAACTGCCAACAACCCAACGGCGCAGCACCAGCCCAGACCCAACCAGTCAGCCTGGTGACCAACACCCAGACCGTGGGTTTGGATAATTTCAGCTACACCGTAGGTTCAGGCTCTGTTATTTTTTACAGTGAGACGGGTGACCTGAGATGTTTGAACGCTTTTGGTACCGATGTGATTTTCAGTCAAGGGTTAGAATGGTTTTCCAGCCCAGTTTTTTTCAGTGGTTTTGAATGAGTTATTGGGCTAATAACCAGGCCTCATCAACCACCTGAACACCGAGCTGTTCGGCTTTGGCCAGTTTTGACCCGGCTTTTTCACCAGCCACCAACAAATCAGTGTTTTTCGACACCGAACCGGTGACTTTGGCACCCATGTCAGTCAGTTTTTGTTTGGCTTCGCTGCGGGTCATGGCCGATAAGCTACCGGTTAAAACCACCGTTTTACCAAACCATGGCCAGTCTTCATCAGCCTGATTCTTGATTTCAGGCCAATTCACCCCGGCCGCTATCAAGCCAGCGATCACTTGTTGGTTTTGTGGCGTGGCAAAGTAGCCACGAATTTTGCTGGCCACCACTGCACCCACATCAGGCAGTGACACCAAGGTCTCCTCATCGGCTTGTTGAATTTGTTCAAGGGATTTGAGATGGGTGGCGAGTGTCAATGCCGTGGCCTCACCCACCTCGCGGATTCCCAAGGAATAGATAAAACGTGGCAAGGTGGTGCTTTTTGATTGTTCGATACCATTTAATAGATTTTGCGCTGACTTTTCAGCCATGCGGGGCATGCCTGAAACCTGGGCTTCTTTGAGGTGATACAAATCAACCGGCGTCGCCACCAGCCCACTGTCAACCAATTGCTCTACCAACTTGTCTCCCAGACCCTCAATGTCCATGCCTTTGCGGGAAGCAAAATGTTTGATGCCTTCTTTTAATTGAGCCACACAACTCAAACCGGCTGGACACCGCAACACCGCTTCGCCTTCGGCCTGGAACAGCGCACTGTCACATACCGGACAATGGCTTGGCATGGTGAATTTATGGCTGTTTTTTGGCCGCTTGGCCACAACCACTTTGACCACTTCTGGAATCACATCCCCAGCCCTTCTGACAAAAACAGTATCACCGATGCGCACGTCCTTGCGCCTGATTTCATCGGCGTTATGTAAAGTGGCATTGGTCACCGTTACGCCGCCCACCTGCACTGGCTTCAAGCGCGCAACCGGGGTGATGCTGCCGGTTCTTCCGACCTGGACCTCGATGTTTTCTATCACGGTGGTGGCTTCTTCCGCTGGGAATTTATGAGCCGTTGCCCATCGCGGTGACTTGGTGACAAATCCCAGGGTATCCTGCCAATTCAAATCATTGACTTTATAAACCACACCATCAATATCAAAATTCAAACCATCCCGTTGCTCACCGATCTGTCGATAGAAAGCAGCACAGCCGGCCACCCCAGTTACCACTTGATTGAGGTGATTCACCGGAACTCCTAACTTTTGCATCCACTGCAACACTTCACTGTGGGTTCGCCATGTTGGTTGCGGCTCAACCACGCCTGTGGAGTAGGCGTAAAACGACAAGGGCCGATTGGCGGTCTTTCTGGGATCCAGCTGTCGCAATGAACCGGCTGCGCCGTTGCGAGGATTGGCAAACACTTTTTCATCGTGCTCAGCGGCCCACGCATTGTAGCGCTTAAATCCATCTCTGGGCATCACCACCTCACCCCGAACTTCAACCACCGCCGGAACGTCCTCGCCACGTAACCTCAAGGGCACCGATTGAATGGTTTTGATGTTGGCTGTGATGTCTTCTCCGGTGCGGCCGTCACCGCGGGTGGCCGCAGTAACCAGCAGGCCTTGTTCATAACGGATGCTGACAGCCAAACCATCAAGTTTGGGTTCAGCAGAAAACGCTATGTCCTCGACACTGCCGTCTTCTTTCAGCAGCAGTTGATGGATGCGCTCAACAAAATCAGCCAACTCCTCATCGGTGAATACATTGCCCAGTGACAACATGGGCTTTTGGTGTAGAATCTGTTTGAAAGCAGAAAGCGGCTGGTCGGCTATCCTTTGGGTGGGTGAATCATCGGCAATCCATTGTGGGTTAGCCTGCTCTATGGCGACTAATTGCTGGTACAAACGATCGTACTCTTGATCAGCAATCAGCGGTTCATCAAGGACATAGTATTGATAGGCATGCTCGTTGAGCTGCTGCTTCAGTCGCTCGTAATCAGCCTGCGATGTTTCGGCCGTCATATCAATGTACTTTCAAAGGTCCTCATTTCTTCCCGCATGGAGGCAATTCTTTGTCTTGAAAATGCACTGTGGTTTTCGTCAGTCAATGAACCATCTAACAACTCTTCCATGCGTTTGGCCACCGGAAACATGGTGTCCCATAAATCCAGGGCATTCATTTCACCAGGCAAGGCCATGATAAACACCAAACCTGTGGTTCTCAAATCCGGATCAAAAACACCGGGTTTGAGCATATTGGCAACCAGAAACAAGGATTTTTTTTCAGAACCCACTCGGCGGTACCGATAAAACAGGTGGTCTTCACCGTATTCCAAGCCAGCCTTGGCAGCGGCATCTTTGATTTGATGCCAATCAAACTGCAAACCATCTTTGGCATGCAAGAACAAGGTGATGATTTTTCGTTCATTGGCCTCTTCCCCAGCAGGCGCCGCTTCTACTGCTTTGGTTTCTGCCACTTCGGGTTCAATCTTGAATAAGTCATCCTGCTTAATTTCTGACAAGGTATGGGATGGTTTCTTGGTGCCAAAATAATAAATCAGTGCCAACACCAGCAAGCCAATGACAGCAATGATTATTCTGAGTTCGAGCGCAGACACAGTGACTGAATGAATCCGTTAGATAATGAGTGAATCATACAAAAACCACCGCCTAACTGCAAGACAAAGACCCTGCCCATATATATCACCTGGCGTTGAAAGCAAACTGGTTTGTCACAAAACCAAGCTGCCATACACCATAAACTGCCAATAAAACGTCATTCATGTTGCTTTAAGTGTGATTTTGTGATGCAAGTCTCGGATTTATTTTGGCATTTATTTTTCTTAGCTGTAGAATAGATATCACAAACTTGATTAAGGAAAAATAACTTCGGGTTTAAGGATAATTAATAACAATTGAGGTGAACTATGAAAAAATTAATAATTTCTGCATGTCTGGTGGTTGGTGGTTTGACCGCCCATGCTGGTCAACCAATGACCGCAGAGGAACATGCCAAACAAGTCATGTTAGCAAAACAAAACCAAATTCAGCCCAGCGGGGTTGTATTTGTTACGGTTGGCGATGAAGTCTCTTGTGATTTCAGGTTAGGCGCCACCAGAATCCAGGATGCCATTGACAGTGGTGTTGGGGAGATTCGCATTGCTGATTCGGTTTACAATGAAAACTTGGTGATTGACGACATCAGCGTCACCTTAAGAGGTGGGTTTGATAGTTGTCCAGATGCTGAGAATGACATCCAATCCACCAGCATCCAAACAGTCACGGGTGTCGCAGCCGGTTCGCCAACTGTTTTAATTCAGGGCAACACCCAAAGAAACACAGTGACAATCGAGCAGCTATCAATCACTGGCGGCGATGGTTCTGGTTTTTTTGCTGGCGGCGGTATAACTACATTTGCAGCTGACCTTCAATTGAATATCACCAGATCCTGGCTCAGTAACAACAACGGCACATTAGGCGCTGGCATGGCAATTATCACTGGCGATACAGACGCTACTTTAGAGGATGTCTGGGTTGTTAGCAACGTATCTTCAGGAGATGCCGGGGGCATTTATTGTTCTGGCACAGATGCTTCTGTATTTATTTCCGATACTGGCCCCTCAATAATATCAGGTGTGGTTAATAACAGTGCCGCCGGTGATGGTGGTGGCGCCTACATTACTGCTGGCTGTACACTGACAAGTTTCAGTGGTTCAGCAGACGGTGGTTTTGATTTCAGAGGATTCAGCGGTAATTCCGCTACTGAAAATGGCGGCGGCATCGCTGTAGACAATGGCTCCTCTGTGAGCCTCATTGGTTCGCTGTTCTGTTTCTTCGGCTGTATTGGTGATAACACCCAACCCATCAGTTTACTCAATAACCAGGCGACTCTATCCGGTGGTGCCGTATATGCCTCAGGTGCCGGAACCACCCTTAGTATCAACAATGCATTGATTCAAAATAACACGGCCGATGCCGCTGGTGGCGGTATTGCCTTGGCAAATGAGGCGACATTGACCATGGGGTCTGTGTACGCATTTGGTACTTGTTGGAATCCGGGCGAATGCAGCCTGGTTGAGGGCAATGAAACCGACCCTGCCAACGGACTCAACCGAGCTGGTGGGTTGTATGTAAGCTCCGGATCTACCGCCGATGTTTCCAGAACCGCCTTCAGAGGCAATCGCGCTGACTTTGGTACCGCCATTTATGTCCACTCAGAAGATGGCGGTGTTCGCAGTTCGCTGGACTTAGAAGGCGCACTGGTAGCTGGTAATGGCAATGATGGAGCTGATGGGTTCTCAGACGCGAACGCCATCCGAGTCACACGTGCTGATGCTAAAATTGATTTTTCTACCATTGCTGATAACAATGCGACACTGGCTTCTATTGACGCCAGAGTAACTGGCGCCATTGAAATGTATTCATCCATTGTTCACGAGCCAGGTTTGAATGTCTACAGTGGCTCCAGTACAGATCTGACGGCTGATTGTTTGATCGTTAATGAAAACGCCTCTATTCCAAGTGCTAGCGAGGATGTGGTGGATGATCCCGAGTTTGTCGACCGCGTTGGTGGTGATTTTCATTTAGACGCTGCCATCTCTCCCGCTCTGGACTTCTGTGATACATTTTTCAGTGCTCCTGATTTTAATGATATGGACGATGATGTCAGAGGATTTGATGACCCAACTGCGACCAACAATTTAGGGCCGTATGATGTGGGTTATGATGAATCGTACGATAACGACATCATTTTTGAACATGGATTTGATGATTGATTGAGTTCCTAACCCTACTAAAAAGCCCTGTCTATGCAGGGCTTTTTTTATGCCTCAAGCAAAGCAGATATATACATATCGGCCACATCCAATGGTTTGGTCAGGGTCTCAGGATTTTCTGCCGGCCAAGCTTTGGCTCGTAATGGAGTGTGCATGGGTGGTGGGGTGATGGTGGCCACTTTGACGCCTTGATTGTCACATTCTTGAGCCAGTATTTTACTGAATTGTTCTATGGCCGCTTTACCAACGCCGTATTGACCCCAATAAGCTTTTGAAACCGTTTGCTGATCATCCGAAGTGAATAGCACAGTGCCTTTACTTTTGAGGATCAGCGGCAGCAAGGCTTGAGTTAAAAATATTGGTGAGTTGACGTTCACTTGCATTTCTTTCAACCAACGCGAAGCTTCATACAGTAAGAATGGTGTCAGGCTGCCGAACTCTGCGGCGGTGTGAATCAGCGCATCCAATTGACCAAATTGCTGTTTGATGACTTTGGCCAAATCCATGTAATCATTGGGTGTCGCGCCCACCAAGTTCATCGGATAAATGATCGGTTCAGGCAAATCCCTCTTCACCAGCTCATCACACAATTTATCCAGCGCCTTGGGGTTTTTGTCACTGACAATGACGTTGGCACCTTGCTGAGACAGGCGCAAGGCAATGGCCGAACCCAGGCCACCACAGGCGCCAGTCAAGAAGATGGTTTTTTGCGCCAGTTGTTGGTTGTTACCCATATGAAATTTGAAACCGCTGAAAAAACAATGACAGGATTCTATCAGCTTTGAAACACAAACCACAACGATTAATCACAATCACAAGAGGATGTCGTTATTGTTAATTTGACCTTAACAATACAGGCTGAATTCAGAAAAATTGTGTTATCATCTACTGCTTTGGTCGTAGTGGGGGCCTCATGCACCACTATTTTAGTCAACTCAACACCATTGAATTCAAAACCACATGAGCACCAGCAACCCTTTAGATAATTCAACATCCAACCTCAATCCAGAAGTCCTGAACCACCCGGCAGGACTTTTTATTTTGTTCTTCACGGAAATGTGGGAACGCTTCAGTTATTACGGCATGCGCGCCTTGTTGGTGCTGTTTCTGGTAACCGCCATCGATGGCGGCGGCTGGGGTTGGTCGCGGGAAAACGCAGCCATACTTTATGCCTGGTATACCGGCTTGGTCTACCTGACACCCGTCATTGGCGGCTGGATAGCTGACAAATTCACTGGCTTTCGCGCTGCGGTGGTGCTGGGTGCCTTGTTGATGACCCTGGGACATTTGTCTCTGGCTTTTGATACCCACACCACGTTTTATTTAGGCCTGGGTCTGTTGATTGCGGGTAACGGTTTGTTTAAACCCAACATATCGTCGATGGTTGGTGGTTTATATAAAGATGACAGCAAAAAAGACGGTGCCTATACCATCTTCTATATGGGCATCAATGCCGGCGCTTTCCTGGGCATCATGCTCTGTGGTTATGTGGGCGAGACCGTGGGTTGGCACTATGGTTTCGGCCTGGCCGGTGTGTTTATGTTCTTCGGCCTGTTACAGTTTTTCTTTGCCCAATCCCTGTTTGGTGAAAATGGCGCCAAACCGCAAAAAGTCATGCCGTCTCCCACAGAAGTGGTTGAACCGGTGCATTTAACCAGCACCGAAAAAGATCGCCTGATTGTAATCGGTGTGTTCTCCCTGTTCGTGATTGTATTTTGGTGGGCCTTTGAGCAAGCCGGCTCATCGATGACGATTTTTGCCAAAGACTACACCCAGCGTGTGTTGACAGACAGCGCTGCCACGATTTATATCTGGGCCAACTTCTTCTTGACTGTGGTGCCCATCCTGGTGGTTACCTGGGTGCTGAGTTTGTTGTTCAAACAAACCTTCAAAACCGTTCCACTGTCTAACACCTTCTTGGGCATCAGTTTTCTGCTGATCTGGGCCATTGTTATCTGGAAGGTCTACACAGAATTCTCATCAGCCAACGAGATTGAAGTCCCGGCCTCATGGTTTGGTATCCTTAACTCATTCTTTATCATCACCTTGGCACCCCTGTTCTCTAAAATCTGGGAGTCCAAGTTCAACCCATCTGGCCCGGCCAAATTTGCCCTCGGCCTGATTTTTGCCGGTGTCGGTTTTGCGTTCTTGGCCTATGGCGCGATGGGCATTGAGTCCGGTGCCAGCACCGCTTCGGTATCGATGTTCTGGTTGATTGCTGCCTATTTCTTCCACACCACCGGTGAGTTGTGTTTGTCACCAGTCGGACTTTCCTATGTCAGCAAACTGACGCCTAAACGCTTGTTGGGTCTGATGTTTGGTGTGTGGTTCCTGGCCAACTTCTTTGCCAACTTACTGGGTGGTTTAACCGCCAGTACCATCGATGCCATGAATGAGTCGATTGGCTTGTCTGGCTTCTTCCTGGTGTTCACTGCCATTCCGATTGGTGCCGGTTTGATTATGTTGCTCATCACACCGTTCCTGAAAAAACGCATGCACGGCATTTATTAATACAAAAACAATAATTAGAGGATAACTTATGAGTACTGCTGATTTGGCAACACGAACAAACGATGAGCTTTGGGGTCATCCCAAAGGCCTGTATGTTTGTTTCTTTACTGAATTGTGGGAACGGTTTTCATTCTATGGAATGAAGTTCTTGCTGCTGCTTTATTTAACCAAATACCATTTATTCACCGATTCAGCTGGTTTGGATGTTCTGGGTGCCTATGCCGGCCTGGTTTACACCATTCCTTTGATTGGTGGCATGCTGGCAGACCGTTACCTCGGCCCCAGAAAAGCGGTGTTGTTTGGTGGCATTCTGCTGGTTATTGGACACATCCTGATGGCTGTTGAAGGAGACCAGGCTACCGAAGTGGCAGGCGTAATCACCCGCGATTTGGCGGCATTGAACGTGTTTTATCTGGCCCTGGCATTAATCATCATGGGCGTGGGTTTCTTGAAACCCAACATTTCGACCATTGTCGGCAAACTCTACCCAGAGAATGACCCCAGACGCGATTCTGGCTTCACCATTTTCTACATGGGCATCAACATCGGTTCATTCACCGCCACCTTGCTGTGTGGCTGGTTGGGTGAAACTTATGGTTGGGGGTATGGCTTTGGTGCAGCTGGTATTGGTATGTTCTTCGGTCTGATCATGTTTTTGTATGGTCAAAAATACCTGCATGGCCATGCCGAACCGTCTGAACCTGAAAAATTGAAGAAAAAAGTGGTTGGCCCACTGAATGTCGAATGGACCATTTACTTACTGAGCATCTTGGCCTTGCCTTTGGTTTGGTTTGTGGTTCAACGAGAAGTCTGGGTGCATTCAGGCCAGTGGGTGTTTCTGGCAGCTGCCGCATCATTCCTGATGTTTTATGCTTTCAAAAAATCCACGCCTGTCGAACGTCACCGGATTTTTGTGTTGATTGTGTTGATTGCTTCAACCATCGTATTCTGGGCCTTGTTTGAACAGGCTGGTGCCAGTATGACCTTTTTTGCTGACCGGGCTATGGATCGCAACATTTTCGGTTGGGAAGCGAAAGCGTCACAGTTTGGCTCATTGAATGCCGGTTTCATTATCTTGTTAGCTCCTGTGTTTGCCTGGTTGTGGGTTTGGTTGTCTAAACGCAACTTGGAACCATCCACACCTGCCAAGTTTGGTTTGGGCCTGATTCAAGCCGGTCTCGGCTTTGGCGCCCTGGTATTGGGTGCTACCATGCCTGAGCAATCTGGCAAAGTGGCATGGATTTGGCTGGTGTTGGCATACTTGCTCCACACCACCGGTGAATTGGCGCTGTCACCTGTAGGTCTATCGGCTGTGACCAAATTGGCCCCAAGCAAGATTGTTGGCTTCTCCATGGGTACCTGGTTTCTGGCCACGGCCTTGTCAGAAACGTTGGCCACCCGATTGTCGAAATTCGCTGCATTCGATGGCAACGATGCTGACACCATGACCATGGCTGAGCAAGTGGCCAAGTATTCTGAATTGTTTAATTTCTTGATGTGGTTAGGTATCGGTGCTGGTATATTCATGCTGCTCATTACCCCCATCCTGAAAAAAGGCATGCATGGGGTGCACTAAACCCTTGCAAAAATGAGCATAAAGCACCAGATTGAGCAATCAACTGGTGCTTTTTTTATTGCTGATGCCTTTATACACTTACCAAACCACTGATATTGACCGCTGTTGTGCACACTGTGTGTTGCCTTTTGAAGTGATGCAGAAGCTGGCTGATGCACCGCTGACAGCATGCCCTGAATGCGATCAACCGATTAAAAAGATCATCACCGCGGTGCATTTAAATACCGGCACCACCGGATCACCTGGCACCACCCTCAGTGAAAAAAACATCGCCAAACACGGTTTCACTCAATACCGAAAAGTGGGCAAAGGCCAGTATGAAAAAACTGCTGGCAAGGGACCTGATAAATTCAGTGCCGACGACTGATGTCTAGCGAGCGTGGTTGCTTTGGTTCTGAATATTCACCTCTCCGTCACCTTTCAGTGATAAGATATTTGACTGCATTTTTTTAACCACATTGGGAGACAACATGAAAAAATTTACTGCACTGGCACTGTTGGCCGGATTGGCCCTGACAGCACAAGCCGATGACCACGAAATGACCACAGCTGACAAAATCAAAGCTGCGATGAAGTCAGAAATACGAACCGAAGCTGAAATGGATCGCGACCGCAATCGCCGACCCGTTGAAACTTTGGAGTTTTTCGGTTTTGAACATGACATGAAAGTGGTTGAATTGTTGCCTGGTGGCGGGTGGTACACCAAGTTACTGGGTCCAGCCTTGAAAGATGAAGGCGAACTGACCGTGGCTTATGGCACCAGTCGTGCTGCCAAATTAATCGAAGAACATGATGAGCTGTCTGATGTCAAAATCGGTGCTGAAGATGCCAATGTCTACCGCAAGGAAGGGGCACGTTTCTATTCTTTGGAAAACCACGACCTGGGTGTCAAGAACGCCGACATGGTGTTAACCTTCAGAAATTACCACAATTTCGCTGATGATGGTCGCATGGCGATGAATGAAGCGGCTTGGGATGCCCTGAAAATGGGTGGCATCTATGGGGTGGTTGACCACACCAGACGTCACATGGAAGGTGAAAACGATGAAAATCGCCGCCGTTTTGACCCAGTCAAAGCCATCATGGAAATCCAAGCGGCCGGTTTTGAGCTGGTTGATTACTCCGATTTGCACTACCGTGCCGATGATGAACTGGAATACGAGGTCGGCCGCCGTTCAGTGTCTGGCAACACCGACCGCTTCACTTTGAAGTTCAAAAAAGTGAAGAAGTAATCTTTTTCACATTGAATGTCTAAAGGTCGCCAGGTGCGGCCTTTTTTTATGACAGTGACACTGGGAGCGCGGGCGGCCCGCCCGCAATTGATGAACTCAACTTGGATTCAATGCTGCTATTCGATAGTTAGTTTCTGAGTAAAGAGTTAGAACCGCCTGCCTGGATTGTTTTCGTTGAAAAGCACTCCAGGCATTTCAATCCGGATCGGAGTCCGGGAAAAAGACAATCAGAGAATCCGGTTTATGCCCCTTCAGAAAAGGTGTTACAGGAATCGTAACTGCCGGTTTGCAGTCCACGTTTCAGCCATTTGACCCGCTGTGCTGATGAGCCGTGGGTAAAGGCTTCCACATCAACCCGTCGACCTGCCCTTGACTGAATGGTGTCATCACCAATCGATGCCGCTGCTTGTAAGCCTTCTTCAACATCACCTGGTTCCAACATGTTTTGGATGCGGTTGGCGTGGTGAGCCCAAACGCCGGCCAAACAGTCTGCCTGCAATTCCATCAACACCGACAATTGATTGATTTCACTTTTTGAACTGGCTTGGCGCTGCCAATTACGCAGTTGTTTCTCGGTGCCCGTGATGTTTTGAATGTGATGCCCCACTTCATGTCCAATCACATAGGCTCGAGCAAAATCACCGGGCGCACCCATGCGCTCCAATTGTCTGAAGAACCCCAATGACAAATACACTTTGCTGTCGCCGGGACAATAAAAAGGCCCTATGGCTTCGGAGTTGATACCACAGCGAGATTGCACCTGACCATCAAAAAGAACCATGCTGGGTGGTTGGTAAGTTTGACCCGCTTGTTGGAATATTTTGGTCCAGATGTCTTCTGTTGAAGCAAATATCACCGACGAAAATTCGGCATTTTCACGGTCTGCTGGACTTTGTTGTTGGGGAATTTGCACTTGCTGCTGACCAGAAGGGGCTCCGCCTTGCATCATGCCACCCAACAACGACAATGGATTTTGTCCGGTGATAACAGCAAAAATAATCGCCAAAATGATCATACCACCTGACAATTTGGCACCACCCTTGACCATGCCGCCTCTGCCGCGGCGATCTTCTACTCGGGTGCTTCTTCGTTGACCTTTCCAACGCATATTCCAGTTCCTGTTTTGAAGAAACAAACAGTATAACTTAAAACATGTGAGTATTTATTTCACTTCATGCTTAAATTGGGTGAATGCCAGGTACAAACCCACCAGTGCCAAGGCATACAAAGCCAGCTGATGGTTAACCACATCTCCCAGACTACCACCAAAATACATCAATTCATGCAAGGCGTCCATGACCCAACCGGTGGGTAAAAACATGGCCAGTTTTTGCATCCATTCTGGTGCCACTTCAATTGGCCACCAACAACCACCCAATGCCGCTAACAGCATCGAAGCAATCACTGGAATGCCATTGATCTGACCTTCGTTTTTAGCCCAGGAACCCATCAGGATAGAAAAACCAGCACAAGCCGCTGCCCAACTGAGCAACATAATAAAAATCATCAGCCAATGTTCGCCCCAATGGATGCTGAACAACAAACTGCCCATCACCATGCCATAGACCAACTGACAACTGGCCAGCAACCATTTGCCCAGCCATTTACCAAAAATCAATTGTTGGCGACTGACCGGCGCTGCTGACAGGCGCTTCAGCACCCCAGTTTTGCGTTCCAAAAACAAGGTCATGGCACCACTGGTGAGGGCGATCATCATGATAAACATCACCAAAATACCAGGGACCGCTTGCTTATAGCCTGAAGGGATTTGTTCTTGTTGACCGGCTGCACTCACTGACAATGACAGGTTTCTGGGGACCTCATTGGCGGCGGTAAAATCCAGCTGCTGCCAGTTCTCAGGCTGCAACTTTTTCAGTACCAGCAAGTCACCCAGCGTTTGGTAGATGGCTTTACTGAGTTTGAATTGGTGGTAATCACCATCCATGCCGCCTTCCTCTATGTGATACTTGATTTCAATTTCATTACCAGCTGCCACCTCAGTGGATAACCCAGCCGGTATCCATAACTGACGATCGTAGTCATCGAATGACCATTTGTCTTTGTACAATGGCTGTTGAGCGCTGAAAACCCGCAACAAGTAATCATCGGCTTCCAGGCGCATGACGATCTGCTTGTACACGCCATCCTCAGCATCACCCTCATACCAAACGGCCAGGGTACTTTGGGAACCGCCACTGCTGAAGCCACCGGTGGTGCTGCCAATAAAAGCAAAAAACACCAAGGGCATGATGAACATCCAAAGCAACACCGTTTTGTCCTTGAGGGTATATAAAAAATCTTTTTGGGCTATGAACCAAATTTTTCGCATGAGCAGTTCCTATACCTTATAAACCAGTTTTTTGATTAACTGATGATTTAAAATCCACAACACCAACAACATCACCAAACCCAAAAGCATCGGCCACATCAGGGCATCCAGCCAAGGCTCAGAGCGCACCAGCCAGTCCTTTAAGCCTTTAAGTAAAAACCCATTGGGCAGAAACGTTCCGACTTTGGCCAGCCACGCCGGCATACTTTCCATGGGAAAGAAACTGCCACCCAGCATCAACAGGGGAAATAACATGGCATTGATGGTGATGTTGGCCACTTTACCACTGGGCATCAACAGAGCGATGGTGGCAAATAACTGCCAAATCACCAAGCCAGAAAACACCAACCACACCATGGTCAGGGGTAATTTCATCCAAGGCAAGCCAAAATACCAACCGCCCAAGGTACCCAAGAACAATGCTAAAAGCCCCAGGATGACAACGGCAGCCAAGACTTGACCATTGAAATAAGCACCCAAAGCCGCCGGGGTAGATGCCAATCGAGGAATAACACCCTGCTTGGCATCGTCCCACATCGAGACTGTCAGCGAATTGGCACAGAATATCAAAGCCATAAAAATGGCACCTGGAAACATCAACAAGCCAAAAGTGATTTTCTGCTCAGCTGCTTCGGCTGACTCCACAGCCTGTTCAACCATTTTGATTTGGGGTGGCATCAAGGTCGACTCCAACCGCTCCATCTGTGACTTGATGCCGAGGGTCAACATCACCAATTCGGCGTCGTTGAATTTTTGATTGGTCAGCATGGGCTTTAAAATAGCCAGTTCTTTATCGAACAGCACCTGTACATAACCAACGGCATCAACCAACAACTGTAAAGAGCTTTCAACCAATTGTGGCAAAATGCTTTGCGCCGGATTTTTAACCAATTGTATGCTGCTGGGTAGGTTGTCCAACAACGCATCGCCAAAACCCTGTTCCAGGGTAACCCAAGCACTGGCTTCCCCAGCATCCATTAACAGCCGGCCTTCCTCAGGCGTTACCTCAGTCACCGTAAAAATTTCAGCCAGTGGACCTTGATTGAAAGCCCCGGTAACAAACTGTGAAACACTGGATTGGTCTTGGTCTGTAACCAACAGTTTACCGGTCAGCTGACCACCACCAGAACCAGAGATTAAACTCATCAGAAACACGATGATGACGGGAATAGCCAACCACGAAATCAAACCCCATTTTTCCCGCAACACCCGCTTGATGCGAAGCTGTGCGGATTTGATTGGCATGTGCATGTTGGCCATGGCTCAGTCCCTCAGTTCACGCCCGGTGAGTTTGATGAACAAACTTTCCAGGTTGGCTTGTTGTACTGCAGTTTGTTTGACCTGCCCAGCCGGAAAACTGGCCAGTATCTCAGACAATTGTGCGGCTGCCTGGTTGGCCATGAATCTCACCGAATCGGCTTCCCACTCGATCAATTCGAAGCCATCAACTCGTTCAGCCAATCGTTCGGTTTGAGGCTGGCCAAAATCTCCTTTCAAGGTAATCAAATCGCGTTCACCGATTTGGCTTCTGAGTTCGTCCACGGTGCCCTTGGCAATGATTTTGCCATGATCAATGATGGCGATTCGATCACACAGCCGTTCAGCTTCTTCCATGTAATGGGTGGTATACAGCACCGCCGTGCCTTGCGCTTTCAAGTCCTCTACAGCCGCCAACAAATGCTCTCTGGATTGTGGGTCCACACCGACGGTGGGCTCATCCAATAACAAAGCTTTGGGTTCATGCAAGATGGCACAAGCAAAATTCAACCGCCGTTTCATGCCACCGGAATAAGTGTTAACCAAGTCTTTGGCGCGTGACTCCAGACCCACCTGAGTCAACACAACTTCAATCCTTTGGTTCAAGGCCTGGCCACTTAAGCCATAAGCTTGGCCCCAAAAGTTTAAATTTTCGCGGCCATTCAAATCCTCATACAAAGCCAAGTCCTGAGGCACCAGCCCCAGTGAAGCCTTGGCCTTGATGGCATCACTCAATACCGAATGTTGGTTAATAAAGATTTCACCTAATGTGGGTTTAAGCAGACCTGAAATGCAATTGATGGTGGTGGATTTACCGGCGCCGTTGGGGCCGAGTAAACCAAATATTTCCCCTGGCTTGACTTCAAAATTGATGTCATCAGCCGCCACCATTTGACCGTAGTTTTTGGTCAAAGATTGGATATTTATCATTGTTTTTATGCCATGGTTTTGTCGTTACATAGTATTAACTATCTTAACACCATAATGTTACAATGTGATGCGTCTAAAGTAAGGGTTCTGTTCGTTGAAGTGGCTTAACATCATTTTGGTTTTGTTGATTTTGTGGGCACTGTTCCAACAACACTTCGGTGACGGTGGGCGCAAGGAATTGCAGGAAAAACAAGTCTTGCTGGCAGCCCAACAGGCCGAAATTGAGCTGTTGAAAGAACGCAATGAAAAATTGGCTGCTGAAGTGGCCAGTTTGAAAACTGGGCTGGATGCCATCGAAGAACGAGCCCGTGCTGAGCTGGGTATGATCAAAGCTGACGAAACCTTTATCCAAGTCATCAATCAACCCACCCAAGATGACAACTGAACACAAAATCCATGTCATCATCGTCGCAGCCGGCACCGGCCAGCGATTTTCTGGTTCTCAATCAGAACCGGCAAATACGCTGCCCAAACAATACCAAAAACTCGGCCAAAGCACCCTGTTGGGCCACAGCATCGCTGCCTTTGACCACGTCAAAGTCAACGACATCACCGTGGTGTTACATCCCGATGACCAACACTGGACTGCTCAACAACCCATGCCTTCAAAACACCGCTTAACAACCACCCACGGCGGCAGCCAACGGCACGACTCGGTGCGCAATGGCCTCAAAGCCATCAAACCGGATGCCCAGGATTGGGTGCTGGTGCATGACGCCGCCCGGCCTTGTGTGACAGCCAATGAAATCAAAGACTTGATCACCGCCTGTGTGGCGGAGCAACAAGGCGGCCTACTGGTCACCCCACTAACCGACACCATCAAATATTCAACAGATGGCAGTCGAGTGATGAAAACCGTTGACCGCAAACCGTTGTACGCGGCATTGACACCGCAAATGTTTCGCTGTGGTGATTTACTGAAAGCATTGACGGTGTTTGAAGCAGACAGCATCACCGATGAAGCCTCTGCCATGGAAGCGCAAGGCCACAAACCCATTATGGTCATGGGCCAGGCCACCAACATCAAAGTCACTCGCCACGATGACCTCGCTTTGGCCGCTGTGATTTTGCAACAACAGGAGCGATTGTGATGCGCATTGGTTCAGGCTTCGATGTCCATGCCTTTGGTCCAGGTGATCACCTGATGCTGGGCAACATCAAAATTCCCTTCAACCAGGGCTTTGTGGCCCACTCTGATGGCGATGTGTTGATCCATGCCATCTGTGATGCTTTGCTTGGTGCCTTGGCACTGGGCGACATCGGCCGCCATTTTCCACCCTCTGACCCCCAATGGGCTGGTTGTGATAGCGTGGTGTTTTTGCGCCATTGTCATGAATTGATTCAACAACAGGGCCATTGCATCGGCAACCTCGATTGCACCTTGATTGCCGAACAACCCAAAATCACTCCTCACGTCGAGGCCATGCAAACCCGCCTGGCTGAAATCTTGAACATTCAACCACAGCAAATCAGCATCAAAGCCACCACCACCGAGCAACTGGGCTTCACTGGCCGTGGCGAAGGCATGGCGGCTCAGGCCGTGTGTTTGTTATTCAAACAGTGACTTATAAATGGTATCGAAGCGATACTGAAAGTACTGATCAAACAGATTCTGTACCAGCACATCATAACCTTCCGGTCGCAAGTGAAAACAGTCGGTTACGCCAAAGGTGATGCGCATTGACTCGACCGGGCTGGGTAAACTGACATCACCCGGTGGTTGAATGGTCCCAGCGGGGATACCATCGTCTGGAAAGCCGTAGAGGTTTTGCATCAGGCCGGTGTGACTGACATGAAAGACTTTGGGGTGGCTGGCAGCCACCGAGGCAAAGGCCTGTTCAAAAATCACCTCCATGCTGTTCAGTTCGGTGGGTGTGGGCGTACCCAGGTCATTATGTAAATTGGCACAAATGATGCCGGTGAAACCACTGGTGGTATCCACAAAATTGGGATAATCATAAAAGCTCAGAATGACTTCAATGCCAATGTCGTGGGCCAAAATGTGGTCAACCACTACCTGCAAATCGGCGATGATTTGGTTCTGAATGGCAGTCACAGCCATCGGAGTTAACCCGGTATTCCATTGATCAAGAAAGTCATTGCCTCCCAAGGTCAGTTGTACCGTATCAATGTCTGGGTTGGCATTGAGTGCATCAGTGATTTTTTGTAGTTCGGCAGGTGCCACCCATTCGGCAGCGGTGGAACCGCTGATGGACACTTCATCACCAAAACTCAAAAATTGTGGGTAGCCATTGACAAAAAAAACGGCATCATGCGTGCCATCTTCCCATTGTTGAGCTGCCCAGGAATCTCCCACAATCAAGACTTTGGTGGTTTGCGCCTGACTGCCCATGGCTCCAAATAATAAACACAACAATAGCCATACTTTCATTACTGACATTCTCCTCTCTTTCGGTTTTAATGGTTTAAAACTGCTACAATGATTTGATTCAAAAGCTGCCATCAAACCAGAACAGTATGTGCCTTATTGTAAAGCAAGTGCGTGTTGTTTTTTCCGACACAATAGACATAAATTCAGCGCCCCCAGTTCACCTTCCATGCAAACAACCATGAACAGAATCATTCACTACCTGGGCCTTGGCAGCAACATCAATCGGGTCCATAACTTGTCATCTTGTCTGTATTACCTGCACCGTTCTTTCCGTCACCTGCAAATTTCACCGGTGTATCAATCACCAGCTTTTGGCTTTGCAGGTCAGGATTTTTACAATCTGGTGGTGCGTATTGAATCGGTCTTCACCCCACACAAACTCAAAACCTGGCTGCAGGCCATCGAAGACATCCACGGCAGAGACCGCAGTCAGCCACGTTACTCCAATCGTACCTTGGATATTGATTTGTTACTGAGCAATAACATGATTATTGACGACGGGGTGGTGCAAATACCTCGCCAGGAAATTCTCAAGCGAAAATATGTCCTTAAACCTTTGCAAGACTTGGCGCCCGACATGTTGCATCCGGTGGAAGAACGCAAATTGACTTCGTTGTGGTTAGAACTGGATGCAGCTGACCCAGCAGAACTGCAAACCCTTGACGCTGGGTGGTTACCCCATTTTCCAACCGCTGAATCTATCTAAGAACCTATTCAGCAATAAAAAAAGGCCCATCGTTATCAGATGAGCCTGGCTGAAATTGGCGTGAACTGAATCTACTTCAGTTGCCGTTCAATCATCACATGTCTTCGATGTCTTCACCGACAATTTCACCCACTTTGGCAGAATCAGCCACATACAACTTCACCTTCTTCTTGAAAATCAAATCGCCGTTAACCACCACGTCATCGCCAATGTAAACTTCCGGTACTTTTTTGTTGGTGTTGAACCAGCCACTGGATTTATCAATAAACACATCGCCATTAACCACTGTACCGTTATCCAGTTTGATGTTGCCATTGACAGTTTTCACACTGCCTTCTATCAGGGTCGCATCGGCACTGATCTTACCGTTGACGGTTTCCATGTTGCCGTCGACTGAACAACCCCTGCCAGCATTGATAGAGCCGTTGACGGTTTCTGCATGCCCTTTGATCAGGCATTTGTCGCCCAAAGTGATTGAGCCATTCACTGTTTCGGTGTGGTCTGCGGTGACGCCATCTTCAAACTTGATGCTGCCGTTAACGGTTTCCACTTTTCCCACAATGGCATTTTCACCCACTTTGATTGAGCCATTGACGGTATCCAGATTATCCACATGCGCATCATCACCAACAGTGATGCTGCCATTGACGGTGTCATAATCTTTTTCCGGTGAGTTGGTACCCGGTGCCACCTTTTCGCTGCCAAAGACACCAGCCTGAACTGTGATGGTCAATGCCAACAATAAAATCAAAAAGTACTTCATATTTACCTCTGTTTTGTTTGTCTATACAGATGAAACGGACCACCCAGTCAAATGTTACACTGGGTTGGAAAAATCTTTCAATACGAATTGCCCTGGAGTCAAGTCATGCAACTGGAATGGACCCACGCGGATTCTAATCAATCGCAGTACCGGCAGTCCAACAGCAGCACACATGCGCCTGACTTGGCGGTTCTTGCCTTGGTTAAGTGTCACTTGCATCCAACTGGTGGGGCTGTTTTTGCGCTGTCTTATGGGTGGTGTTCTGGGCCACAACCAACCCGGCTTTTTACTCAACATTTCAACGGCCACCGCCTTGGCAACATAATCTTTCACTGAGACGCCATGGCGCAGTCGGTCCAATTGTGCCTTTACCGGCCGACCTTCAACCTGTACCAGGTAGGTTTTTTCCATTGCCTGTCCACTGATTAAGTGTTGAGTGGGACCATGGTCGGTCAGCACCATCAATCCTTCTGAATCATAATCCAAACGCCCAGCAGCATAATACCCAGGGACATCTATGTAATCGCCCAGGTGTTGGCGACCCTCGCTGTCAGTGAACTGCGAAAGTACTTGAAAAGGTTTGTTGAATAACATGACTTGCGGCATCAGCTGGCACCTAAATTAACTTTTGCATTGTAGGTTACCCCTGGTGACTTCGCAATGCACCTGCGGTCTCGATACGGCAACCAGCAGCACATTCAGTACACATTCAGTTAACTGAACTAATATGTATTAGTGACTGAAAAGTTGTCTTGGTGAGGTAGTAAATACAGATGAACAAGTTCAAAAGAATTGTTGTGGCCGCTGTGTTCGGTCTGGGTATCACCACTGCTCTGGTGTTCTTTATGATGGCTTTGATCGGCTTGAATCAGGATGAACCTCAAAACCACAACTTCCTCACCACCCAAGTCAAGGTCAGCGCCCAACCCGGTTTAATGCCTTCTGTGGACATCAATTCAGACAGCCTAAAAAAACATTACCAGCTCCCATCCAAACGATCTATCAAACTGCCCATTGATCACCGCCAACTGCTCACCGACTTGCGCTCTCAAGAGGCCGATGGTGACCAAACTGACCGATTGGCTGCACCTGCTCGACAACAACTGTTGCTGCTACCAGGCAGCAACAGTCAGGCAGTGGTCAAAGAAGCTGGCTTATTCAATGTCATTGGCCCAGATCCGGTTTACCCCACTGATGCCTTATTGTCAGGCCAAGAGGGCTGGGTGGATGCCATGATTCATTTACACCAGGACGGCACAGTGGTTCGTGTTGACATTTTGGACGCAGGGCCTACCGGTATCTTTGAAGAAGCGGTGGTAACGGCTGTCAGTGATTGGCAAATCCAACTGGATAAAATCGAACCCCGCTTCCTCGCAGATGAGTATTACCACCGATTTGAGTTCAGAATCAAACCGTAACCCGACTCCTTAAATAACCTGTATTAAAAATTAATCTACGAAAAGATGCGTATTTTATTGAACCATCTTATAGGCCAAAAGTCATACTTTTTACCATCAACAAAAATTACTGAGGAGAATATATGATGAATCAAGTTTGGCGATATACCGTTTCCGGGGTCATCGGATTATCCATTACCGGCCTGTTGTTTGTTGGCATGTTGAAATTATTGGGTGGCAGCCAACCCACCATCAACAGTACCGATACCAACATCAACTTTGACTTTGTTAAAGCCATCACCGCCCCTGAAACCAAGCCGCCTAAAGAACGCGAAAAACCCACCGAACCCAAAGTCGTTCAACCCCCAGCAACACCCACCATGCCCACCACCGCCAGTGACCCCATAGAGGGTATTGGGGTACCCATTCCTGGCGTCAATGACACCTCTCCAAATATTTTAGAAGGCATCGGCCAACCCAGCTTGAACCCCGGTTCTGTTGCCACAACTGGCGAGGGCGGTACGGTAAAAACCGGCATGGCGCCGATGTACCCACCCCGAGAAATGATGAACAAAACCGAAGGTTGGGTCAAAGTGCTGATTCATGTGAATGAGTTTGGCCAAGTGTCAGCCGCCGAGGTATTGGCTGCCAAACCAGCCAGGGTATTTAATACCGAAACCCTGAAAGCACTGAAAAAGTGGCAGTTCTATCCGAAAATAATCGATGGTCAGGCCGTGCCTTTTCAAGTCACCCAAACCATTGAATTCAGCTTAGATCAATAACCCTGATTGTCTGAATTTGATCAGTCGCTGGTCATCACATGACCAGCGCAACCAGGCGCTCAACAGCCGCTGTTTGGCGCTCCAGGTGAGAAAGGTCGTGACAGTTGCCGGAGAAAGTAGTTTTTGATATCAGCCATTGAGGTTAAGCAGACCAACAAAAAGGCCACAACAGAATCAACAACAGCGGTAACAGCAGGATCTTGAACAGCAGCAAGAAAGCGCCGCCAACGAACAAAAAAACGAACAAGAAGACGGAGAGCAGGATGCCACCAATCAGGATGAAGGGACTGAACAACAGCACGAACACCCAGAACAGCAGTTTCAACGCCACCAATAAAATCAAAATACCCACAAATGCTTCAATCATAAATACCACCTCATTGCCTTGGTCATGCCACCATGACCTTTATTTAAAATAGCAGTAAAGTGATTAAAATCGAAGTGCCAGAAGTCAGGTCTCGGCGAACTCTGATACAGACTTGGGCCGCGAAACTTCTGAATGTAACTCCCAAAAATACTGATGTGAGTCGTACTGCAAGTAATCCAAATCGATGCTGACCATGGAATTGGGGTCAGAGACATGGAACTGCGCAGGCGGATAATCAGTTAAGGGCTTGTCCTTGTGATCAGCCTGGCTGGCCTTGGCAGCAAAATAGGCCGTGAAATCATGCGCCAGCTTGACTTGCAGTGGGTAGGTTTTGGTGTCATCCGGCATACACAACTGGTTGACTTGGATAATGGTGTCCAAACCACTGTCACCATGAATACCGTATTGGTTTTCAATGTAGCTAGCCACTTGCTGATAAAACAGCGACCAGCCACCAGGCATGCACTTGTCTTGATTGAAGAACCGCACCGCCCATGAGATTTGTGGATGCTGATTGGGATGGTCACGCACAAAACGCAACAGGTCCTGCAGAAAATCAACGGCCCTGATGTCATGTTCCCATTGCAAATAACGAATCACATAGCGCAGCAATGAATAGCCATCGGCCATGGTGTAGATCTGGTACATGCCCTTCATCCACTTCAAATCCTGCTCAGTGAAACTGTACGATGAAATCACGAAATCTTGCGCGTCCACTTTGATTTGGTATTTTTCAATGTAGTCGGGGTCAGCCATCGGGCTGTTGGGTAACAATTGGGTGGGATAGGCTTTGACCGAAACATCCATATCAATGTAACGCTGCAAATCATTGTTGAAGGCTTCGACCGTGATGCCCGGCAGACCAATCATTAAATCGGTAGACAGTGGCAGTTTCAAATCATAAAAAACCTTGGTTAATTCATCGTACTTTTCGGTTTTGATGTTTTTGCGGTTAATCACTTCCAGGGTTTTTTCATCGGTGGTCTGGATCGATATGATGCCCTGGCTGATGATGCCGCCAGCGGTGAAGACCTTGATGATTTCCACCAGTCGCCAGGTTGAGTTTTTGGTGTAATTCACCACCACTTCCTGCGGGTAACCATACTTTTCTTTGCAATCAACAATAAACTGCGACAACTCAATGTCGCGGTCATACAGACCAAAATTGGCATCAGCAATCCAAATCACCCGCACCTTGTTTTTGCCAATCCATTCGATTTCATCTTTGACCCGGTCAAGGTCAAATTTTCTGACTTTTTGGTTGGTGGCAGAGCCCCAATCACAAAAGGTACAACCAAACGGACAGCCGCGGTTAGATTCAATGATGGCGGCTTCTACGCGGCCATCATAAACATCAAACAAGCCGGATAAATACGGCGATGGCACATCATCTGGCGCGGCCATGCGCTGGCGCGAAGGGGTTCTGACCAAACCGCTCAACAGCTTGTCTCTGAAAGTGATGCCAGTCACCTCAGACAAGGCTTCCTGTAAATAGGTGATCTCACCTTCCGCACTGCGTTGAATTTGTTCAAAGATTTCGGTGATGGCCACTTCACCTTCCCCATGAACCGCAATATCAACCGAAGGGTGTGCAGCCATAAAATCCTGGCTGGCCTTAGGGTATTCTGGGGTGCTGGGGCCACCATGAATGGTCAGGTTTTTCTGGTCGTGCCCTTTGATGGCCTGACTGACTTGCAGGTTCACATCCATAGACCACATGTAATTAGAAAACAGCCACACCCCGGTGCGGAACTTGCGATAAGGTCCGTTCAATAAATCATTGGGGCTCATGTAACTGATGGGAATCAACTGAAATCGATCCATCAAGGCGCCGTCCTGGTGGTTTTCCAGGGCGCTGTATATGATGCCCAAGGCAAGTGGAAAATGGTTCTCCATGTGGGGCACAAAATAAACTGGAATGCGTCCATCAGGCTCAATGTCTTGCCAACGCTTGGTACTGGTTTCGGCCACCACTTCAGCAAATTCAGCAGGTTCATCTGTTTGTGCTTGGCCACTGCTTTTGCGTTGAATCAACAACTTATGATGAAACAGTGTCTTCAAAATGTCTTCAGGAGCCTCATCAAACATGAACTGTTTTTCTTCGACCACCTGTCGCCAGTCCTTGCCATCAGCAAAAGCCAACATCAAGATCACCCAACTCGTTGGCAATACGCAGGGTATGCCATCGGGTGTACAAGCAAAAAAACCGTCGCGGTGAAAAGAAATGGCACTGTTGCTGCTGAGACTCAGTTCATCCGGTAAAGTCAGCTCATCGACTGCCACTTGAGCCAATGGCTGTAAAGTCAAACCCTCATTGGGTGCCTGTGATTCAGCAAATAACCCAGCTTGTTGCATTTGTTGCAAGCGTTGAGTCACACCTTGAATCTGGATATTGGGAATCCAGCTTTTAATCCATGGGTGATTGATAAACTCTTGACTGGCTTGCTGCGGGTCTTGATCAGCCAAAAAATAAGACAACAACAACACATCGGGCTCATGAATCACCAACGGCGCCGCAACCCCCGATATCTGCGATACCATTGATTGGCCTTTGCGGTTTAACAGCATGAAGTCCTGGTTTAGTTGCATGTATTCTGACTGATGTGATTAAACCGCCCATTATAACGGCATTTCATTGACAATCACATGCTTTCAAAGGCATCCCTGCTGGCGTGGTCACTAACCCAGGACCTAATACCTTTGCACCATCCACACCAGGGCCATCAATAAAATCACAACCGACAAGGTTTTGAAAACCTTGTGTGCATGACGTGAGTGGCTGTTAATCCACAGCAAAACAGGAAACATCAACAGCACCAACAACAACTGCCCCAACTCCACACCCAGATTGAAAGCGAGAACCGGCAACCATTTCATTTCCGCTGGCAGACCCAGCTCACCCAAAACACCGGCAAACCCCATGCCATGCACCAAACCAAACACAAAAGTGACTGCCACCATCTTGCCAATGAAGGGTTTGATGTTGTTCAGGGCAGCGATGGCCACAGTGAAGGCAATGATCAATTCTACCCACCGACTGGACACCGACAAAACATCCATGGCAGTCAACACCAGGGTGACAGAGTGTGAAAGCGTAAAGGCCGTGACCAAACCCACTACCTGCCACCACGGTTGTCGAACTGAATGTTTTTTTCCTGACGGATTGACCAGCACTGCCGACAACAGCAGGGTCAACAAAAACAAAATATGATCCCAGCCAATCAGGATATGAATCACCCCTTGTACCGTAAATTCCTTGAATGTATCCCAATGATTTGAACCATCAGGTTGAATGTCCAGCTGTGGCTTATCTTGGGTTAAAATGCGGCTGTTTGACAGGTCATTGAGGTGGTAGCTGACAATCAACTTGTGTTCTGGATGGTGTTCAAAAACACCCTGATAGTGAAGGTTTAATGGTTGACCCAGGCCACAAATAATCGACCATTCAACCACCAAATAAGGGGCACTGAAGTGTTCGTCCATTTGCAGCTTGGGTTCGCCATCACTCACACACTGAGATGCTGGTTGACTGATGACCACGCGCTCGGTCAGCCAGTCATTGATGGCCACTCGAGAAGCTTTAACTTCGGCCCAGGTGATTTCATGGTTGCCATCCAAATCGAGTTCAATGTCAGGCACCAAGTCCACTAACCTGATTTGGTATTGAACTTGGATTGAGTCTGACGATGTACCTTGAAGGTTTAAGTACGCTGTGCTGACTTGATGGGCATCAGCTGGATTGGTCAGCAGTTGGAGACAACAAATAAACAGGAATTGTTTGAAGATTTTCAATTCATCATCTCCTGGACTTTTGCTTGGGCTTTTTCCAGCAAATACCGGTCCTGATGTTCTTTGGCTTGCTGCCAATTAATTTGGGCCCAGTGTAAGGCCTTTTCTGGGTCTGGTTTGAGGGTTAAATGGTACCTTGATAGTTCATTGGGGTGCAGTTTCTCGTTGCGCTCCTGAAGTTGGGCCATGCGCAGCGCTAAGACGTTTTGCCAATGATTTTTATGGGTATCAGTTTGGGCATTGAGCTGGTGCTCTGCCATTGCCAACCTCAGCACCAAGCTGTTTTCAATCTCTTTATCTGATGTCGCCAGTGATTCAAGTTTTTCCAGCACTTCTTGTCCTTGATTTAATGCCAGTTTTACGTCACTCCAAGTAACCAGATAGTTGATGTTATTGAAAGCAGGATAAACCGCTAAGTGCTCAGCAGCAGCCTCCATGTCAGATAACCTGATGGCCATGTCAGTCACCATCAAAGTGACCCACAATTGGTGTGTTTCGGGTAAAGGGTTTGACGCTGTCAAAATGGATTTGAGTCGTGTATAACTTTCATGTAAATGTCCCTGATAGCTTTTGACCTCCAAGAGACAAATTTCAACGGTCATGATGTCAAGTTGACCTATCAGGCTTTGACAATGACTTTGTGCCACCTGTGGTCGAGCTTGAATCAAAGCCATCCGCGCAGCCATCAGGTGCGCCGGTGGGTGATTGGGGTGTTGTCCAAGGATAGTACGCAATTGAGTTTGGGCTTCATTAAACTGGTGGTTGTGCTGTAGCACCTGGGCCCACAAGTACAATAATTCGGCATCTGATCGATTGTGGACATGGTTTGCCAAGACTTGTTCAGCCTGCAGGTATTGGTCACTGTAACCTGGTTCACTGGCTTTCAGAATGAATTGGCGTGCCAGTCCTTTGGCTGCTGAAACAGAAGAGACTGCCCTGGCCTGTTTGATGGCAAAGACTTTTTGTTTATCCAACTTCAGCAACACGGCTTCATCATTGGGAAGGTAAGGTTTGGCATGGAGTGACGTGACGGTCATCCACATCAAAGTTATATAAAAATATTTCATGTTCATGGCATCACTGAATCAGGTGACACAGGGCAGCCTTTGCTGCCCTGTGTCGTCCTATCAGTTACTGGGTGTTGGGATGGCTGCATTGTTAGGAGAACCGGCATACGGTCTCAACAAATACGGAAAACTGCTGTTAAAATCAGCGGCCGATACCGGCGCACCATCAGTTAATGGCACATTACCAATGGGTGCATCCGCTGGCGTACATAAGCCTAAATTCACGCCGGCACCATTGGCGCCCAACGGTAAATCGTGGCACAAGGCACCCATGGCCACACGCAAGGCGATGTCTACGGTGTCATCACCTGGTCTGCGACCATTAGGAAATCCCGCCAAATCACCTGCCGCTACCCCAAGGTTACTTTGCGAAGCTTTGGGCGTGGCTGGAATACCGGTGTTCAACCTCACCATTTCAGAGGGTGTTACCTGTGACAATTGGTTAACCCCTGGGAAACCAGTTAAAAATCCCGTTACCAAGTCGGTACGCGGAATGTTAGTTGGTGCCAAATCTGCAATGTTGGTGCCTAAAGTGCTGTTAACGGCATCTTTAAACAACAAGTTCACAATGGCCGGAAACACGGGATGTGTTACATAGTCTGCAAACTGTCCATCGTCTTTGGGCGCACTGGCATTAAACAAATCTTTGTCATCAAAACCAATGAACAACTCATTGACCAAGACCTGACCCAAACGCGAAACCTGAGTGAATGAACCGACACCAAATTCTTGGTTATCTAAAGTTGGCTGAGGGTTAACCACTTTCACTCGTTTCATGCTTGATGTGGTCCAGGCACCTATCACACCATTGCCCTCTCCTGTTAAACACGCTTTTGGAATCTCCAGCGCCAGTGTGGTGACATTACTTTTATCTAGTACATTGCGATCTGGATCTTGGGTGATGCCACCTGGAAACCCAGCACCGTCTCCAGCACCCGGACTGCTGTCACCTTCAACGGGAACAAAATTGACCAAGTCAAAAACCTCTCCCAAAGCGATTTTGAAGCCTTCCAGACGTTGACCAACAAAGACTTGACCGGTTTGATTACACCCTGGAATATCTACTTCGTGAATGAAGCTATTGGCATAGGCATCATAGTTACCTTGACCACCAAATGTTTTGGTGCCACTGTAATCAAATGGTTTACCAAACCGCTCTGAACCGTCATCAACGTTTGATAAGAAGGCTCCTTGTCCTGAGTTGCGGCCATTGACTGTTTGTCTAACCACATAGCTTTCCACGTAGTTCAATCCCGGCGCACCATCAGTAGAAATACCTCCGACATTTCGCAGCACGGCAGAGACTTCTTTCTGGTTTTCACCCGAACCGATGGGTAGGCTCAATACACCGGATTCTGGAACTTCATTGAAAAAGGTGAATTGGAAGCTGATGTCTTCTACGGCATCTCCATCATTGTCAATGTGAATTTCGTACAAGGCATTTGAATCCAAGGTGAAATAGTTGGGACCGCCATAAGCGGCTTGTACCGGTTGGTAGTTAGCCAACAAAGTAACATATTCTTCTTTGCCAGGCTCGTAACTGTTGAAGACATAAAAATCTGTGCCATCCAGCTTAGGAAAATTGGTGATGTATGGGGCCTCGCGGTGACTAGATGACCAGGCCACGGAGGTTGATAAAATGGTCATCAAACCCACAGAAAGGGTTTTGAGTTTCAATTGTTTGATACTGGGTAAGTTCATGGTTATTCTCGTTATTAAGAGGATTACCATGGTAGAAATGAGGAGATGATGTCGCAGTGAAAGCTGAACCCGCAATGAATCTTAAATTTTAAATGTGTGAACCAGTGCTCATAAACATATCAAACAAAATGTTTTGTAAAAATACTGTTTGACACACTGTTCTTACAGGATGGTGACTGGCCTTTACAACTTGATACCGGACAATTTCGGTAAGGCTTGAGCAGGATTACTTCAACAGTTTGGATACGGTTTTAAAGCTCGGATGCGCTGCAGTTTGCATCAATTCAAATAAGATCATTTCGGTGCTGGTCAGTTCAGCTCCGGCTTGTTGCATGTTGTGAAGACCCAGTTTTTTGTTGCTTTTGAGGCGTGACGAAACGGCTTGTTGATTGACCTTGACCCGGTGGCCCAGGGCCAGCAAGTCCAGCACCGTTTGATACACGCAGACGTGCGCTTCAATACCAGTAACAATAAATTGTCTGCGACTGGAACGGTCTAACAATGCTTGAAAGCCATCGGTGCCACATGCACTGAAGGTCATTTTCTCGTGGTAATTGGCTTGGGCATCTTCCAACAAGGATTTGATCTCTGGCTGGGTAGAACCCAGGCCTTTGGGGTATTGCTCAAACCAGTGAATCGGCAGTTTGAGTACTTGGGCCGCTTGAATCATGATCGACAGGTGATGATAGAGCGCCTGCTTTTGATGCATCAATTCAGCCAACCGACCTTGTACATCGATCACCAAAAGGCAGCTGTCAGTGGTGGTAAAGCGATTACTCATGTAACACCTACTCAATGATCGGCCTGGCCGACTATGGTTTTAACCTGGCGCACCCAAGCGCCATCAGCCAGTGCAGCTGGCAATTGATCACGTTGACTCAAAGCTGCTTCCCGGCTGTCATACAGTCCGGTTAAAACAATCCACCAATCAGCGCCATTGGCCTGTGTTTTGGCAATGGTGAAATTGCGATCCTGCAAACCATGTTGGGTGACAAAAGCATCCAGCTGATGGCGATTGGAGGTACCCACCACCTGAAAAGTCCATTGATCAGCATAGGACAATTGCCAATGATCAAAATCATTGGGGGCGGTTTGAAATACCGGTACTTCAGGGGCAGCATCCGCATCAGCTTGAGCGGGCTGGGTAGTTGCTGACTGAGTCATGGGCGACTGATCACTAACAGCTGGAGAATCAGTCACTGGCGTCGTTTCAATCGCTGGTTCATTAATTGCTTCAGGGACGACTTCTTCGGCTGTATCAACAGCAGTCACATCGGTGTCGGTGGCTACATCTTCTCGCGGCATAAAATCTTTGACCGCATCTGCTAAGGTCATGGGCTGGTTGCTGTTGGCAGGTTGTTCCTGCACCACTGACTTAAAATCAGGACTGGCTGGCATGGCTTGCACCTCTGCCGGGTCTCTTGATTCATTTGAATCAATTTTTTCTGTGGACTGTTCACGTGCCAGGCGCATGGCTTTGTCATGGGCCTGTTGTTTTTGATCGGCCGGCGCGCACACCCACTTTTGTTGGGCTGCAAAACAAATGATTTCGTTGGCCGCAGGCGGGTCTTCCTGGTCTTGAGCAGAAGCCATCAATGCACCACACACACCAAGCAGAATGAACAGCAACAGGTGGGTTGGGGTAAGCTTGTTTTGGTGCATGGGGATCATTCAGCTGTTGAGTACCGTGTTGATGGCATGTAAGATTTCAGCATCACTCACACCTTCAGCTATGAAGGCCTGACCCATGCCTTTCATGAGGATGAGTCGGTGTTGGTCATTGATCACTTTTTTATCTGATTTCATCAATTCCAATAGCGTTTGTGCAGACGTTTCTTGATTCAGCTTAATGGGCAAATCAAAGGCTTGCAACAAGTTTTCGAGCCTTTTTCGTATATCCATTGAACAGTGTCCCAATTGCGCCGACAAGGTGGCTGCCATGACCATACCAATGGCCACGGCTTCACCGTGTAAATAACGGTAATGGGTGGCGGTCTCGATGGCATGCCCAAAGGTGTGTCCTAGGTTTAACAAAGCCCGCACCCCCTGCTCGGTTTCATCTTGTTCAACGATGTCGGCTTTGAACTGACAACATTGCGCAATCAGCGACTGTAAGGCATCGGGTTGGTGGCTGTTGATGGCTGCAGCCTGATCAGCCAGCCATTGAAAAAACGCCGGCTGATTGATACCACCGTATTTGATGGCTTCACCGATTCCGGCATTGAACTCGCGATCGGGTAATGTGGCCAGGGTACTGACGTTGATGATCACCGCCCGAGGCTGGTGAAAAGCCCCAATCATGTTTTTACCTTGGGGGTGGTTGATGCCAGTTTTACCGCCCACCGAAGCATCGATTTGCGACAACAACGTGGTTGGTATTTGAATGAAATCCATGCCACGCATCCAGCTGGCCGCCGCGTAGCCGGTCATGTCACAAATCACCCCACCACCCAATGACACCAACAGGTCTGTGCGATTGAATTGGTGGGCAGCCAGGGCATCCAGAATGGTTTGCCAGTTGGCCACGGTTTTGTGTTGTTCACCATCTGGTAACACGCATTGAAATACCGGCTGTCCGTCAAACAAAGCCATCACTTGGGCCGCATACAAAGGTGCCACCGTTTCATTGGTCACTACCATGATTTTGCGACCGCTTACCAGGTCTTTTATGGCCGACAAATCGAATTGCGTGGGGTGAATAACAATGGGGTAGGATCTGCCTGGCAGTTGTATGTCAATTTGGGTGCTTTGGGTCATGATGTTTGGCTTTTTTGGGGCTGAGGTTGAGCAGGTGTGAAACAATTTTTTGGGCCATGCCATAGGAGCTGGTGCGGCCGCTGGAAAAGGCCACATCGGCCACCGAATCATACAGTGGGTTGCGGATGCGCGCCAGGTTTAACAACCGTTCGCGGCGACCACCACCTTGTAATAAGGGCCGTTGTTTGTCCCTGGCCAGGCGCTTGAGTTGGTGTTTGACTTCGGTTTTAAGGTACACCACCAGGCCTTGGGTCTGTTGTAACAGCGCGCGGTTCTCATCACTCATGATGATGCCACCGCCAGTGGCAATCACACAATTTTTTCGTTCGAGTAGTTCTTTGAGCATCAAGGTTTCTCTGGCCCTGAATCCCGCCTCCTGTTCGATTTCAAAAATCAGGTTAATCGACACACCAGTGCGTTTTTCCAGTTCCTGATCGACATCCACAAAATCCTTGCCCAGGCGTTTGGCCATTTGTTTACCGACGGTGGTTTTACCGGCACCCATGGGACCAACCAGCACTATGTTTTCAGGGATGTTGTTTGCCGAGCTCATGGTGAGGCATTCTATCATGGCATCTCAGTGCAACTGCCATTAATTCATTGCACCGAACCCGCATCACAACCTCCGGCTGTTGTATTCAGTGCGGTCAGAAAAGACCCAGCCATCCAGCACCTGAGGCGCCTGCTGGTCATTGGATTCAGGCGTTAAATTGATGACTGCTGCCGGTTGACCGACCGCCAATCCTGCCACTGGCATGCCACTGATCTGGTTGCCTGCAGCCACGGCTTGTAACCACATCCACGTACCCACATGGGGTTGGGCTGCATCACAGCACACGTTGCGTTGCTGGTGGTGTAAGCGTTGACTGTATTCCAACATTTTCAACTCACTGGCCGGATTGATTTCAATGTGACTGTCAGAGCCGATGGCCCAATGGCCACCCGCTTGTTGATACGCTGGCATGGGAAAAATACCATCACCCAGGTTGGCTTCCGTCAATGGACAAAGACCAGCCACAGCACCGCTGGCTGCCAGTTGTTTGACTTCTTCATCATCCAAGTGGGTGGCATGCACCAAACACCAACGCTCATTGACCTCAAAATGTTTGAATAACCACTGCACCGGACGCAAACCATAATGGTCCAGTGCCTGTTGCACCTCGGCTTGTTGTTCAGCAATGTGAATATGAATGGGGGTGTCTTGAGGCACCGCCTCAATCAGCTGCTGCATTTGCTGTTGGCTCACCGCTCGGATCGAATGAAAACACAGGCCCAAGGTTTGCGCTGGCTGTAATTTCTTTTGTAGGTGCTGCCACAAGTCCAAATACTCATCGACGCTCAACTCGAAGCGTTTTTGTTCGGCATGCAATGGCTGCTCACCAACCGCTGAAAACGCATACAACACCGGCATCAGGGTTATCGGTAAACCCACCTCAGCGGCTGCCTGCAACAACACTTCAGCATGGCGGTAATAATTATCAGGGTCTTTTAAATCGCGGTGGACGTAGTGAAATTCACAGACCGATGCATAGCCAGCTGCTTGCATTTCGGCGTAGCAGTCTTTGGCAATGCGATACAAGTCATCGGCATCGATGTCGTTGGCCAGTTGGTACATCAATTCACGCCATGACCAGAAGCTGTCCTGACCAGCCGATTTGTATTCGGTGCGGCCGGCCATGGCCCGCTGAAACACATGCGAATGGATGTTCGGCAGCGCCGGTATCACCACATCCAACACTTCATCGCCCGGTTGTACCGAGGTATCGGTGGTGATTTCGGTGAAAAAACCCTGGTCAGTGGTGACCCTGACATCGGCCTGCCAACCACTGGGCAACAAGGCCGATTTTAAAAAATAACTGTTCATTGTCCGTTGAATTTACGATAATGACTGACTCTCAAACTGTAGGCCAAAGCGAGCGGGAACTCAATGAAAAAAAACTGCGATTTGTTGATTCATGGTGCCCAATTGGTGACCTGTGCAGACAACGGCAACCCCTATGGTCTGGTTGAAAACGGGGTCCTGGTGGGTAATCAAGGGCGCATTGAAGCGGTGGGTCAGGCCAGCTTGCTTGATTTGTATGACAGCCAAAACACCATCGATGCCCAGGGCCAATTGGTAACCCCGGGGCTGATTGACTGTCACACCCACTTGGTGTTTGCTGGCTCACGCGCCAATGAATTCGCGATGCGCTTGGCAGGTGCCAGTTATACCGAGATTGCCCAAGCCGGTGGTGGCATTTTGTCCACGGTTAAAGCCACCCGAGAAGCTTCTTTAGCAGACTTAACGGCATCATGTGTTGGTCGATTGGAGCACCTCAAATCACAGGGCGTGCTGACTGTGGAAATCAAATCCGGTTACGGCCTTGATATCGACAATGAATTGAAAATGCTGGCCGCGGCTCGGGCTGCCAGCACCCAAACCGGCATGCATGTGGTCACCACACTGCTGGCCGCTCATGCCATACCGCCTGAATACCAGGATGACCGACAGGGCTATGTGGATTTGGTTTGCCAAACCTTGATTCCACAAGTAGCCAAGGAACAACTGGCCGATGCCGTTGACGCTTTTTGCGAAGGCATCGGTTTCAGTGCCGATGAAACCCGTGAAATTTTTGCTGCCGCAGCCCGCTGGGACTTACCGGTTAAACTACACGCCGATCAACTCAGTGATCTGGGCGGTGCCGGCTTAGTGGCCGAATTTGGTGGCTTGTCTGCCGATCATGTTGAGTACACGTCCACAAACAGCATCCGGGCCATGGGCGAAAGTGACACCGTGGCCACATTGTTACCCTATGCTTATTACGCGCTACAAGAAACCCAAAAGCCGCCGATTGAAGCGTTCCGCAAACACGGTGTCGACATGGCCATCGCCACCGATTGCAATCCCGGAACCGCCCCCACCACCAACCTGCTGCAGTGCCTGCACATGGCTTGTACCCAATTTGGCTTAACCGTTGAAGAAGCCATCCGTGGCGTGACCATCAACGCCGCCAAGGCATTGGGACTGGATGATGAAAAAGGCAGTCTGGAAGTCGGCAAAACCGCCGAAGCGGTGTTGTGGAACACCACCGAAGTGGCTGATTTGGTTTATTGGCAAGGCGCCAATCCAGTACTTAAAATCTACCAGTAAACCCAATCAAAAATGGGTCATTTCGACCGCATGAAATGAGTGGAGGAACCTCCCAAACCAACAGTCATGGCGAGTCATGAAGTGGCCTCGCATCCTGCTTACGGCCAGAACATATTTAATAATGATTTGGACAGTCTGTTCGAGATTGCTTCGCGTTGCTCGGTCTCTGATCCTGTCTCGACCCTAACTTCTGCATCCATGCAGTTGTCGCCATGACATCTCAATTTAATGAATGAAGTCCCAAGGCCATTCAACTATAATCAACGGGTTTGTTAATCAAAAAGTGGGTAGAACATGGACATCATTCCTTCAGCGGGGTTTTCTCTTGAATCATTGATGCGTGGAGCCATCGGTATGTTGACTTTGGTCGCCATTGCCTATGCCTTCAGCTCAAATCGCAAAGGCATCAGCTGGAAAGTGGTCGGCATTGGTCTGGGCATGCAACTGATTCTGGCCATTGGTGTGCTCTATGTGCCCTTTGTTGGCGCCATTTTCGATGCTATCGGCAAATTCTTTATCCTGATCATGGACTTCACCAAGGAAGGCACAAACTTCTTATTCCGCTCATTTGGCAGCGGCGAAATTGAATCGCCACTGGTCAACTTTGCGGTGATGATCCTGCCCACCATCGTGTTCTTCTCGGCTTTGACCTCGGTGCTGTTTTACCTGGGTATCATCCAAAAAATCGTCAAAGGCCTGGCTTGGTTGCTCACCAAGGCCCTGAAAATATCCGGTGCCGAATCCTTGTCGGTCGCTGGTAACATTTTCCTTGGCCAAACCGAATCACCGTTGATGATCAAGAAATACCTTGAAGCCATGAACAAATCTGAAATCCTGTTGGTGATGATTGGTGGTATGGCCACCGTGGCTGGCGGGGTCCTGGCAGCTTATGTGGGCTTTTTGGGTGGCGAGGACGAAGTCATGCGCCAGTTCTACGCCAAACACCTGCTGGCAGCTTCGGTGATGGCCGCGCCCGGCGCCATCGTGGTGGCCAAAATGCTGTACCCACAAACTGAAGAAATCAGTTCCAACATTGAAATCAGTCATGACTCGGTCGGTTCCAATGTCTTGGATGCCCTGACCAACGGCACCACAGAAGGTTTGAAACTGGCCCTCAATGTCGGCGCCATGTTGCTGGTGTTCTTTGCCTTCCTGGCGATGATCAATTACGGCCTGGGTGCGATTGGCAGCTGGGTGGGTTTGAATGAAGTGATCGCTGCCAATACCGATTACCAAGCTTTGTCGCTGGAATTTTTGTTGGGCTATTTGTTCGCACCCTTGATGTGGCTGATTGGGGTAGCCACCGAAGACATCACCATGCTCGGTCAATTACTGGGCGTGAAAATCATTGCCAGTGAATTTGTCGGCTATGAAAACCTGGCCACCCTCAAAGACACCAGCAACCAGGTTCACCTGATGTACGACAAATCCATTCTGATGGCCACCTACATGCTCTGCGGCTTTGCTAACTTTGCCTCCATCGGCATCCAGGTCGGCGGCATTGGCTCATTGGCGCCCGGACAACGCAAAACCCTGTCTAAATTCGGCATGGTCGCGCTGCTTGGCGGCACCCTGGCCTCCTTATTCTCTGCCACCATGGCTGGGATGTTGGTGGGGTAAGGATATATTTAGGTTGGGCTGAACGCCAGTGAAGCCCAACAAGATTCTCCCTCTGATATTGGGCTCGCCTAAAAGCGCCTACAGTTGATCGACTGGCTCAAAAGCAACCGACATCCGTCTTTGTTTTGATGAATAAACATCCGCGGTTTTATTAAAATAATGTGAATTGCCTATGATTTTTGTATGACAGGCCTTTGAAACGCTTGCAATTTATTCCAAGGTGGTTTGTAATTATATAAACCACTTGAGGAGAAAGTTGATTAATCGTCACCACCTTGGGTCGCATCAAACCCTCAGAACTGATGCATCGGGTATGCCATTAGAATGGCTTAATTGTGAACAAGTAGCCAAACTCATTGCCCTGGATATGGTGCAATACCAATTTGGCCCAACCCTCATCCGCCTCCACGGCGGTATCAATGCCCTCTCCGGCAAACAAAGTCACTGCGACATCCCTGCCATCATCGGCACCAAAGGCTACAACAACCACCTACACAAACAACTGGCTCGATATGTGCCCCCTTTGAATAACCAAACTTTGTTCAAACGGGATCAGAACCTGTGTCTGTATTGTGGCCAAGTCTTTGGGCGCTATGAGTTATCCCGTGATCATGTCACCCCGGTATCTCAAGGCGGTAAAGACACCTGGACCAATGTCGTGACTTCTTGTAAAAGATGCAACAACCACAAAGCCGACCGCACACCGTTGCAAGCCAACATGCGCCTGCTGGCCATTCCATTTGCACCGAATTACGCGGAATACATCTTTTTACAAAACAAAAACATCATCGCCGACCAAATGAACTTTTTGATGAATCACTTCCCCAAAAAGTCACCATTTCGGAAGACCCTGCACGGCTGAGTAGAGCCTGTGCAAAACCAAGGGATGGCTGCTGATTAAGTCAGGTACTCAGTGACCGCTGGTGTTTTATTGGAAGAACAATAAATAAAGAAGTGTCACTGCGAACAAAGCGCGTCATCAAACGGCATCCTGACAGGAGGTCAGTTATTAGTGCACCAACAGTAGGCGCTTTAGGCGATGCAGGAGCAATTGCTGAGGACAGCCGTTTTACCACGCGAAGCGACCCGCAGAGTTAAAGGCAGGAGCCTTTAATCAATCTCCCAAACAACCTAATATCAATCAATCCCCAATTTCTTGATCTTATAGCGCAAGGCGCGGAAGCTGATGCCAAGTAAGTCGGCGGCTTTGGTTTTGTTGTTGTTGGTTTTGGCCAGGGCGTTGGTGATTTCGCGGATTTCGATTTCTTCGATGTACTTTTCCAAGTTCATCTCTTTGTTGAGTTGCGGTTGGAAGCCGGTATTTTCTAACTGGATGTCATCCTCGCGGATCAATTGGTTTTGGCAGTTAACGGCGGCTTTGGACAGGATCAAGTCCAGTTCTTTCATGTTGCCGGGAAACTCATAAGCTTTCAGTTTGGCCATCGCTGCCGGGTGCATTTTGCAGGGCAGTTTGTTCCAGGATTCGGCCAGTTGTTCCAAGCGTGCCTTACAAATGTCACTCAATTCATCTTTCATCTCGGTCAGTGTTTTGGTTTGCACTTCACCGACACACAGCACCCGCACCAAAGATTTTTTCACGCCCAACGAATGTTTAAATTCCTCTTCACTCCAACCGGAGGTGACGATGATGCGTTGTTGCTCATTCAAGTTTTTGACAAATTGAATCAGTTCGGTTTGTTGTTCTGGTTTCAGTTTTTCAACGTGCTTATAAACCAATGTGCCTTGCAACTCAGGGGTGAGGTCGACCTCGTCTTCCGCACAATCAATGTGAGTGATGTCGAGGTTGCGCAGGGCACTGTTTTCATGAATCAAAATGGCAATTTTTTCTTTCCAACTGCCACGATCACCGTAGATGATGACCGGTACTTGGCTGCTGGCATATTTATTAACCAACTGATCTATTTCATGAAAATAGCCGGTATCAATGTTCAAACCCACCGATGCGGCGTTGTCATCGGCTTGCTCATTTTGTTGTAAGCCGGTGATCACCAATTGTCTCAGGGTTTCTAAACTGATGGGTTTGGTGATGAAATCATAGGCACCCTTTTTCAGGGTTTCAACGGCATGATTGATGGTACCAAAAGCGGTGATGACGGCGATGGGAGTAGACGCATAGTTTTCATTCACGTGTTCTACCAACTCACTGCCGTTACCATCCGGTAATTTGAAGTCGGTCAGACACAAATGAAAACTGGTCTTCGACAATTGGTATTTGGCCGAACCAATGTTTTCAGCCTTATAGACTTTGAAACCCATGCGGGTCAGGGAAATTTCTAACAGTTGCAAAATATCCGGTTCGTCATCCACCACCAGAATTTTCTTTTGTTCAGTTGTCATACAGTTGCTGCTTCCAATAGTTCTCTGCGTAACATCGGTCCAAAATTCATCGACTCAATGAACGCTATCAGTGGCTCATGGCTTACCTTAGATTTTATTATATCATCATTATCCAGCGGTGCATCAAGTACAATTTTCGACAATAATTTAGATAAACGAGCCTGCTCCTGCTGTTGCTTGATTTTGAGTTGGCAGGATTTGGCACCACGGAAGCGCAAATGGCCAATTTCATGGTGTCTGGCCAATAAGGTATCCAGGTCGTTGAAATGTTTTAACAGGATTTGTGCGGTTTTGGTACCCACACCTTTAACTCCGGGGATGTTATCCACCGCATCGCCAGCCAAGGCCAAAAAATCGCAGACTTGATCGGGTCTGACGCCAAATTTTTCAGTCAAGGCATCAAAATCCAACGGTTTGCTTTTGCCATAGTCCCACCACCAGTCGTTTGGTCGAACCAGTTGCGCCAAGTCTTTATCGGCACTGACTACACAGACTTTGTGGCCCCGGTCGGCATAGGTTTGGTGCAAAGTACCAATCAAATCATCGGCTTCGTAACTGGTATCGGCAAACACCGAAATGCCCATCAATTCGGCCAGTTTTCTGCAGTGTACAAACTGTTTTTTCAGGTCTTCTGGAGCCGGATCGCGGTTGGCTTTGTAAGGTGGGTAAATTTCGTTGCGAAAGGAGGTGCTCAAAGATTCATCAAAAGCGGTGGCGATGTATTGCGGTTGGGTTTGTTTGATAAAGCGGCATAAAAACCGGGCAAAGCCATAGACGGCATGGTTGCTGTCGCCGTTTGCATCGACCAGGTCGGTCGACATGGAATAATAACTGCGGAACACAAAAACCGACGAATCAATCAAGAATACCGTCGGTTTTTGTTGATCGGCATTCCCCATCAGGCGATCAGACCCATGGCTTCCAACTTCAGCACAATGCGCTGGGTGGCTTGATCTGGGGTGAAGTTCAGGGTATTGATGTCCATTTCTGGATTTTCCGGGACTTCATAAGGATCGCTGATGCCAGTGAATTCTTTGATGACACCTTTTCTGGCCAAGGCATACAAGCCTTTGCGGTCACGTTTCTCACACTCTTCCAGTGGTGTGGACACATGGATCTCAATAAAACCACCCAAGGGCTCAATCATGCTCCGCACTTGCTCGCGCATTTTTTCATACGGCGCAATCGGCGCACAAATCGCCACCCCGCCGTTCTTGGTGATTTCGCTGGCCACATAGCCAATGCGTTGGACGTTGATGTTGCGGTGTTCTTTGGAGAAGCCCAGCTCACTGGATAAGTGCTTGCGCACCACATCGCCATCCAACAAAGTCACTGGACGGTTAATCATTTCCATCAATTTAACCCGCAAGGCGTTGGCGATGGTGGATTTACCAGAGCCTGATAGGCCGGTAAAGAACACCGTAAAGCCTTGTTTGTTGCGAGGCGGATAACTTTTGCGTAACTCCGCCACCACTTCCGGGTAAGAAAACCATTCTGGAATGTCCAGACCCAGCTGCAGTCGGCGACGCAATTCGGTACCGGAAATGTTGAGGATGTTTTCTTTCTCGGCGATTTCAGACACCGGAATGTATTGCGCTTTGTCTTGCGAATAAACCATCATTTCAAACTCAACCATGGCGATGCCGAGCTCATCTTGGTGTTGTTGCAACAATTCTTGCGCCGCATAAGGGTCATAGAACGGTTGGCCATTGCTGTCATCACCCGGACCGGCATGGTCACGACCCACAATGAGGTGAGTACAGCCATAATTTTTGCGGATGATGGCATGCCACAAAGCTTCACGTGGACCACCCATGCGCATGGCCAATGGCAGCAGCGACAAAGCAGTGGTTCTTTCTGGATAACGATCCATCACCTTTTCATAACAACGCACACGGGTGAAGTGATCGATGTCACCTGGCTTGGTTAAGCCCACCACTGGATGTATCAACAAGTTGGCCTCTACCCGTTGCGCAGCACGGAACGTCAACTCTTGGTGCGCCCGGTGCATGGGGTTTCTGGTTTGGAATGCCACCACCTTAGACCAACCTAACTTCTTGAATTTGTTGCGTATTTCTTGTGGTGTGTGGCGGTGCTGTTTGTAGTCATAATGGGTGGGTAATTGCAATCCCAGTAACTCACCACCGAGGTAGTAATCGCCGGCTTGGTGCATCAGGTAGTTAACCGCTGGGTGTTTTTCATCGGTGCTGCCATAAACGGCTTGGGCTTCAGCGGCTTTGTCCACTTGCCAAGCATCGCTCACTTTCAGCACCGCCAATACCACACCCTCTTTGTCACGCAAAGTCAGGTGACCGGCTGCGGTCGCGGCTTGTTTGGTTTTTTCATCGACATCTAAGGTGATGGGCATGGGCCACAAAGTGCCATCAGCCAATCGCATGTCCTTTAATACCGAGTCGTAATCGGCTTGATTCATAAAGCCTTTCAGTGGCGAAAATGCGCCATTGAGCAATAATTCAATGTCGCAAATCTGGCGGTCTGTCAGATCCCAATCGGGCTGTTCATTGGCCAGCTGTTGGCGCGCTGCTTGTTCTTCCTGATCAGGGATCAGGTTGATGAGTTCGCCGCCGTGGGCATCGATGATTTTCATAAAATTCTCTGTCATTGGTTAGGTTTTTTGTTCTGGTTTAAGTCGTACTTATTAATTTTTTGCGCAATGGTGGTGTGCGAAACACCCAATTGTCGAGCCAGTTTACGGGTCGATGGGTATTTCTGATACCAATGCTGCAGGAAGTGTTTTTCAAATTCACTGACCGCTTCATTCAGCGACATGCCCTCCAGGTCAGCCTCCAGACTGATGGCGCCTTCAAGGTCAAGGTCACTGGATTGAATCACATTGTCTTTGGCCAACATCATGGCTTTGTAAATGGCATGGCGCAACTGACTGGCATTACCAGGCCAATAATAACGTTTCATTTTAACGGTCGCATCCAACGATATGTCCATGTTTTTGCCCAGTTGTTCGTTGAAATGCTGCAAAAAGTATTGCATCAATGGCTCGATGTCTTCCGTGCGCTCACGCAGTGGTGGCACGTCCAGGCGCAGCACATCCAGCATCACCACCAGCTCGGGAATCAATTTGCCGGCTTGTTGGTGGCTGTACAGTTTTTGCGCTGAGGAGGCCATGATGCGCACCCCGGATGATGCTTTGAGCCGTTCAAGCAGTTTCTTTTGTATGTGTGCGGCCATGAATTCCAGGTGTGATAAAAACAGCGTGCCTTTTTGATTGAGTTCAAGGATACCCGGCTTGATGGTGTCACCAAACAACAAGGTGTCCATGGCATCACTTTTCATGGCCTGGCAATCCACCACCGTGAACAACTCATGACTGCGCGCACTCAAGCTGTGACAGGCATGCGCCAGTAAAGTCTTACCGGTACCCGTTTCACCCACAATGTTCAACGGTGCGTCTACCCCGGCCATGGTTTTGGCTTTTTGTAGCACCATATCAAAGGCATCAGACTGGTACACCAGGTTTTCCAGGCCATCAATGGCCTCGCCCTGCATCACGTAGCTGGAGGCCCTGATTTTCTCATGGTCTCTGAACAACAACATGGCACCGGTCATTTGATTGTCAGCGTCTTTGATGCCCTGGACCTCTAACAACAAATTACCGGCAATGGTTTTGATGTTGACTGGGATGGTCGCTGTAGCCGCGGCATTGACCCTTTCTTGCCACCCTTCGCTGGCGAATATATGCTGCATGCGGGTGGCCATTTTTTGTTCGGGCAGGTGGGGTTTGAATAAGCCCAGGGCTTTGTCATTGGCATAGATGATTTGCCCTTTGTTGTCGATACCCAACACCGGGTCTGGCATCACCTGCATCAACGAAGCCAGCATGTTTTGGGTCGCCACTCCCGGCAAGACATCAATCTGATTGACCCATTTGATGCCTGGAATTTTCATCAACAGACTGGCAATGGTGCCTTGGGTGGATTTATCCAATTCCTGGGTGTGCAAGTAAATCTTACCGTCTTCGACTTCGACTTTGATCAGGTCAGCTTGGTGTTGTCGCAGCAGCGACAGCACATCATCGGTGATGCCCAGTTTATTTTCGGTTGTGATCGCCAACTTCATGAATGTAAGAAATTCCGTACAATGTATTTAATTAGTTATATCAATGGTTTATGTGTTTTCACAATTCCATTGTAATGAAAATGTTACGTATTCTAACTTGGTTGCTCATGGGTCACAACTTAAAATAAAGCTTTACTCATACTGGTTGAATCTAAGCCCATGAAAAAACGTGATATGAAGCACTTCGCCACCCAAGCCATCCACGCGGCCTACCACCCCAAAAACAACCAGGGCGCATTGACCCCACCGATCCACATCAGCTCCACTTATGCCTTTGATTCGGTCGAGCAAGGCGGCGCAGCCTTTCAGGGTGACAACGACCGCTTTATTTATGCCCGCCTGGGCTCACCTTCCCAACAATTGCTGGAGCAGCGATTGGCAACCCTGGAGCAAGCCGAAGCAGCGCTGGTCACGGCATCGGGCATGGGCGCCATCACCGCCTCCTTGTGGTCATTGGTCAAACCTGGCGACGAAATCATCGCCGACCTGAGTTTGTACGGATGTACGTTCAGCTTTCTTGAACATGGGCTGAAATCATTCGGCATCGAAATCACCTACCTGAATTTATCCGACCCCGAAAATTTAGCCGCCAACATCAGTGAACGCACCCGCGTGGTCTATTCGGAAACGCCCAGCAACCCCAACATGCGCTTGGTGGACATTCAGGCCCTGGCCAAGATAACTGACCCATACAAGTGTAAATTGATGATTGACAATACCTACTGCACGCCCTACTTACAAAATCCCTTGGCACTTGGCGCTGACTTGGTGGTCCATTCGGCAACCAAATACCTGGGCGGCCATGGCGACTTGATCGCTGGTTGCGTGGCAGGAACACAAGAAGACATTGATCACATCCGCTTGTTTGGTATCAAAGACATGACCGGTGCGGTGATTTCTGGTTTTGATGTGGCTTTGCTCTTGCGTGGCATCAAAACCCTGCATGTGCGCATGGACCGACACGTGGAAAACGCCCACCAAGTGGCGAGTTACTTGCAAGCATCCAAATACGTGAAGCGTACGCATTATCCAGGCTTGGATGATTTTCCACAAAAACCATTGGCTGAGCGGCAAATGCGCCAAGCGGGTGGCATGATTGCCTTCGAATTGGAAGCCAGCCGTGAACAATCGGCTCAATTTGTTAACGCCTTGAAGATGATTTTATGTGCCGTCAGTTTGGGAGATGCCGAAACCCTGATTCAACACCCGGCGTCGATGACCCACTCCACTTACACCGAAGAAGAGTTACTGGCGCACTTAATCAGTCCCAACCTGATTCGGCTGTCCATAGGTCTGGAACACATCGACGACATCCTGGCGGATCTGGATCAGGCTTTCGAATCGGTGTTTTCATCCACCGGCTGTGGCACTTCCAGGGGATTGGCAATTTCGGCCTGACCTTTGAGCTCAGTGACCAATTGCTGTAAATATTCAGCACTGACTTGTTCCGGTGGTACCGGCTCACCCACAATCAATTCCACTTTGGCTAAGAACTTTCTGGGTAAGCGCTTAAGCACGTTTTTGTGATAACGAGAAAACATGCTGCCCCAAAGGTTATTCAGCGCCATCGGCACCACTGGCACGGGCGTTTCTTTGATGATCCGCTCAATGCCTTTTTTGAAAGGTCCAATTTGACCATCCGGTGTCAATCGGCCTTCCGGAAAGATACACACCACATCACCATCGGCAAGGGCCGCTTTGACTGATTCAAAAGCCGCCTCCATCATCTCCGGGTTATCTTTGGCACTGGCGATGGGGATGGTTTTGGCCGCTTTGAACAAAAATTTCATGCCAAACTTGTTAAATATCTTGTGGTGCATCACAAATTTACTGGGTCGTCGCACCCGTCCCATGATGATGGCCGGATCCACAAAAGCAATGTGATTACAAACCAGCACCACCGGCCCTTCTATGGGGATGTTGTCCAAGCCTTTGTATTTCACCCGGTAAACCAACGACACCATCAGCCAGGCCAGCAGTCGCAACAAAAATTCCGGCACAATGGTAAAAATATACAGGCACACGACGATGTGTAACACCGTGGTGATCATAAACAATTGCGGGATACTCATGTCCAGCACACCCAGCACCACCATGCCCAACACCGCAGCGATGACCATAAAAATGGCGTTGATGATGTTGTTACCGGCAATGATGCGGGAAACTTGATTGGCATCGGCACGCTCTTGCACCAAGGCATACAAGGGCACGATGTAGAGGCCACCAAACACACCAATCATGGCCAAATCAAATAAGATTCGGTAGGCACCTACTTTATTTGTGACTTCTGTAATGCCGTCATACAAAAGTTCTTTAATGAAATCTTGTTGCATCATCCAGCCTAGGTCAAACCCCAGATAAGCAGGGATTTGTAAAGCTGCCGATATACTTTGGCTCATAAGTGGGAAAACTGACCATTGCGAACTGACCCAGTACAAGTCAAAGCCAAACCAAGCCAAGCCCAATGCACCCACCGGCACCAGCCCAATTTCTACCCGGCGGCCTGACAACTTTTCACACAACAATGAACCCAGACCGATGCCAATGGAAAACATGGTCAACAACAAAGTGACCACATGTTCGTTGCCGCCAAGCACGGTGCGGCTGAAGTTAGGCATCTGGGCCAGAAACACCGAACCAAAGAACCAAAACCATGAAATCCCCAAAACCGACAAAAAGACCACCCTTTTGGCCGGTAAGATGCGCAGGTTGTTCATGGTGGCGCGCCACAAATTCCAGTCCAGCTTGATGCCTGGTTCAGCGGCTTCACACAAAGGAATGCCGCGAGAAAAAACGTAGCCCAAAACCGCAAAGGTCAGCACCGCGGCCGAGATCGGCACAAAAGAATCTATGGCAATCAACACACCACCGAGGATGGTACCCAACAAAATGGAGATAAAGGTGCTGGCTTCGACCAGACCGTTACCACCCATCAATTCGTGGTTGCTCAGGTTTTCTGGTAAATAACCATACTTCACTGGCCCAAACAAACTGGATTGCGACCCCATCAAAAACAACACAAAAATCAACAACGGAACGCTGTTCAGATAAAAACCCAACGACGCCAACAGCATGATACAGATCTCAACCATCTTAACGCGCCTGATCAAGACCGATTTTTCAAACTTATCAGCCACTTGGCCAGCAAAGGCAGAAAACAAAAAAAATGGCAGAATAAATAAACCAAAAGCCAGGTTGGTCAAGATGTCGACTTGGTCATCGGCCACCTTAAATGCAATCATGATGACCAAAGCATTCTTGAACACATTGTCATTGAACGCGCCAAAAAACTGGGTCATAAAAAAGGGCAAAAATCGCTTTTGGCCCAACAGTTGAAATTGTGATTGTGCTGACATTAACGTGCAAATGTATTGAATGTTTATCAGTTTATCATCGGAACCCCTGCCATGGCGCAACTACCGTTCAAAACCATTCAGCCAAACCCAAAGTGGCAGTATGTGATACCGTACTATTTTTATGGTCATCTCGAGCGCAGTCGAGGGACCTCCCAATGCTGGCTAGGTATTGATTTCGTGTCTCATTGCGCAACCTGAAGGAGGTTTCTCGACTCGTTTCACTCGTTCGAAATGACAGCTGATAAAACTAAAACAATTCCGGATGCGCGGCTTTTAATTTGGCGCCAAATTCGCGGGCACCTTGCAGGGTGAAGTGACTGTAGTCGAAATACAAAAAAGCCTGGTTGTCTTTCGATACGATTTCGCATTGATCGGTTTCGGGACCACATTGCACCGCCAGGACATCAACATAGCTCACGTCAGGGACCTCAATGTCAGCCAACATGTCTTTGACTTTGGCATTGAGGTTCTTAAGAAAATAGCGGTCTGAAAACTGCTGGGCAAAGGCATTCATCGACGCCATTCGCAGGTGCGACAAGATGATGTCAGGCACACGCTTTTTGTAGGTCATTTTCGGCCCAAACACCACAATCGGGGCCTGGGTGATGGCACGGATTTCAGCCAGGCGCTTTTTCAAGTCAGGCAAATCAAGCTGGGGCCAATGGTCGTGCAGGTAAACAGCGTCTGCGGTTTTCCAAGCTGGGTTTTTCAAATGGCGCCGCAGTTTGTTGCCACAACTTTTTTCATCTTTGGGCGTCATTGGGGAACCAAAATGGTAACACCGGTGCCAGGAATTGAAGTAAGTCACGTCCAGTTGTGCATCGTTTTCCATCATCGCATAAACCAAATCAACGGCATGCGAATTACCCATCACGATGACCTGGCGGTGATCAGGATTCGGCTCTTTTTGATTCACCTCCTCACTGAAAAACTCCCAATAGCGTTTGCGGTTGTCATCGATTTCTTGGGCAGTCATAAAGTACTCATCCGGGTAGCGGTGCGGCCACCCCTGATTTTTTTGGGTCAGCATACCCAAAGCCCAAACGCCAGCCACCACCAGCACGAAGGTCATCCAAAAACGTGATTGGCTGGAACCGGGTTTCACCGGCCTGAACGGTTGTTCCACCCAGCGCCACATCATGTATCCCACCAACAATGAAAGTCCCAGCAAGACCACTGTGGCAGTGAGTGTGATGGGACTGAAATGCCAATACTTATAAAACACCAACAACGGCCAATGAATCAGGTACACCGAATAGGAAATCAAACCCACGGTAACCATCAAGCGGTTACTCAATAACCAATGACCCGCGGTTGATTTGCCAGCAACAATGACCAAAGCCGCGCCTACGCAGGGCAACAAAGCAGCCCACCCGGGAAATCGGGTATCGGCGTCGTAGCTGACCACTGACCAGATGATCATAGCCAAGCCTGCCAAAACAGCCAACTCACTGCCGCTGCGATTAAGCTTCAGGTGCTGGTACAACACCAGACACAAGCCGCCCAAAGCAAACTCAAACACCCGAAACGGCAACAAGAAAAATGCGGTGCTGGGAAAATCCCCAAGATAACGTTGGTTCAGCCACAAGGATACCGCCATGGCCACCAGCAAAACCACGGTCAATGTCCCTTTCTTGTTAACCTTGGCAATGGCAAACAGCAAAGCAGGCCACAACAAATAATACTGTTCTTCGATGGCCAGCGACCAGGTGTGTAACAACGGCTTGAATTCTGAGGCGTCATTGAAATATCCGGCTTCCTGCCAGAAAAAGAAATTGGATAAGGACACCACTGCGTACTGCGTTGACTGCCCCAGGCGTTGTAAATCAGTTGGTGAAAACAACAGGTAGCCAGCGACCAACACCAGCAACAAAGTGAACACCAAGGCCGGAAACAGGCGTTTGATGCGGCGACGGTAAAAGTTGGCAAAGCTGAACGTACCGGCATCCAAATCCTTGACGATGATGCCTGTGATCAGAAAACCGGATATGACAAAAAATACATCCACTCCGACAAAACCACCGCCAGCCCATTCGAACCCGCCGTGGAAAAACAAGATGGCCAGCACGGAAACAGCACGCAGGCCATCGATATCAGGGCGGTAATTGGGGTTGCTTGGTTTCATGCTGCTTGCTGTTGTGGTTAGCTGACATCACCCACAGTTAGATTCAAAAACAGATTAACCAGGGGCACTTCAAATGCAGTCATTGTACCGAAAACCAATCGCCCCGTTCTGAATTTTTATCGGTTGAGATAGGGTTCATTCGCACCCGCTATCACAAACAACGCGAAAAACACCGGCGCATACCACTGCATGGCTCAGAATGCTATGTCTTTGATTTAAATAACATTTCATTCACGCCATCTTCATGGTGGTTTTGTTTTAATGGTCAGCAACCTCAGACGAGGTCAGAACATTTTTCATTAATCATTACAGGAGTAAACGACATGACTATGACAACAATACTATCGACAGATTCATTGATTGGCAACGATGTGCAAAACTACCAAGGTGAAAATCTGGGTAGCATCAAAGACTTCATGATCGATTCTGCCAGCGGTCAAGTCGAATATGCCGTATTGGATTTTGGCGGTTTTATGAACATGGGTAACAAGTATTTTGCTGTGCCTATGGAGGTCTTGCACTTAGACACCAAAGACGAGTGCTATAAATTAGACCAAAGTAAAGAACGATTGAAGTCTGCCGAAGGTTTTGACAAAGACAACTGGCCAGACATGGCGAACCCACGTTGGAGAGCCAACATCAATAAGTATTACATTCAGTAAGATTGAGTAAATTACTGAGTGTGAAGGGGCTCCTCGCGAGCCCCTTTTTTTGTGCCGAATCATTTCATCAAATTATGCGGGCTTTCCAGCAAAATATCATACCACCTGGGTGCCTTGACCCGCCAAGGCGGATGTTTGCGGTTGTTTCCGGCTGAATAAATCTTCAACGGGTAACCATCGGGGTCGGCCAAATTGACCTCACGCCACAACCACCGTTGATCCTTGGGTGCTGTTAGGTTTTGGATACCCGCTTGTTTTAATAGTTGGAATACCCGGTCCACATCAGCCACTTCAAAATAGATCACATGTGAGGCTCCGCTCATCTGGCCGCTCATCTGGTCGCTCATCTGGTCGCTCACCGGTTTACCCACTTGATTACCCTGCTGTTCGCTGTGGCTGATGGAAAAAGTGCTGTCACCGGTCGGACACTCAAAACGCACATAGCGTGGACTGGCATCAACGATCAACCGCAAGCCCAATTTTTGGTAAAAGGCCTTGGACCTCAGGACATCGGTGACGTGAATGGTGATTTGATTGAGATTCATGTTCACCTCCTAGGCATTGCGTTCAGCTGGAATGTCAGTCAGGTATTGGGTGAACTCCACCTCGAAGCCATCCGGATCTTCAAAATAGATATTGTCTCTGTAAGGAGAGTCCGATCCCGGTTTGAACACCGGAAATCCCGCCTCATTCAGGCGTTGAATCAGGGCTTCCAGGTTATCGACCGCGAAAGCAAAATGGGCCAAACCGACCTGATGGCCCTTCAGGTTGCGGTTGTCGCCTTCACCGTGGTCGCTGATGGCCAAGTACTGGTAATCATCACCAAAATGTATCCAGCGGCGCGGCTTACCGTACCATTCACCTTCACCTTCGGTGCGGATGGACCAATGCGGAAAAGCGGCGCGATAAAAGGCCAAACTGCGATCAATGTTTTTACAAACAATGTTGATGTGTTCAATGCGTATCATGTGTTGCTCCCTAGTGGATTTAAGAATCAAAGAAGCGTATGATAATTCCTCAAGTTAACTTGAGGTCAAGCACCATGAACAAAAAAGTCCGGCCAGCCAATTTAAGCGTTGGCGAGGTGGCCCAAAGGTCTGGAGTCAACATCTCCACCTTACATTTTTATGAAACCAAAAACCTGATCCATTCGGTCAGAAATGCCGGTAACCAACGCCGCTACCACCGTGACGTGTTGCGCCGCATCGCGGTGATCAAAGCCGCTCAGAAAGTTGGCATCAGCCTCAAAGACATCCAACAAGCCATGGACTTTCTGCCGGTCAGCCACGCACCTGTAAAAAAAGATTGGCAAAAACTTTCACGCCAATGGCATGCGCACCTGGATCAAAAAATCCAGAGCCTAACCGCCCTGCGCGATAACCTCACCAGTTGTATCGGCTGCGGCTGCTTGTCACTCAAGGCCTGTCCGCTTTACAATCCTGATGATAAATTGGGAGCAGATCAATCAGGTGCTGTGCTGTTGGAGAAAAAAACCAAACCGGCTTGATTGTCAGTGGATTTTTGACAGCCACTCATTAAGTCGGCGACTGCACCAATGACTTGAAACCACCATAGGCCATTCTACTGGCATCAAAAATTGGGTCTGGCGCTGCTACCAATGGGCCAACCAATTCAGCCATTCGAGGGTCTGCTGCCACTTTGGCATTGGCCAAATCACGGGCCTCACGCGAAGCAAATACCACCCAACCGAAGACAACGGTTTCATTTTCTTTGGCTGCCAGCGCTTTATTGAATGCCAGTGTTCCTGATAAATGCGGGTCATCAGCCACAAATTCTTGGTACGCCAAGGCCCCATGCTCCTGCCAAATTTCCGCTACGGCCATAGCCACCTTTTGGTATGCCTTCAGGCTGTCGGTTTTCACCGGAAAAACAAATCCATCGATATAAGTTCCCATCTTGCCTCCACGCTTTGTGCTGTGTTTTGAGTTATTTTATACCACCCCTGGCACCCGGCACTTGCCATTTTCGGACTGTTTTCAGTTACAAATTGTAATCATTACACCCTGGTTTGCGGTTAGCACTGGCGCTCAGGCCGGATGCTTTTGGCATGGCTAAATATCGAATGACTGTGGCATAAAAGTGAACACATGCTGCAAATGAGCTGTGGCAGTGTCGCTTAAGGTCAGTCTGCCACACAACCCCATTAACTTTTTAAGTGAAAACGATGGTGGCGCTGTTTTTTAGCGCAGGCCGAACCACAGCTATCAGATTAATTGGATGCTGTTAGTTTAGCCTTCAAAACCATGGGCAAAAATCAAATCAAGCTTTTCATCAGCTCCCATGTCGACCACACCCTCCGGACGGTTCAAGCCTAAATTGTTAACTTTCCTTGGCTCCATGTACAAGTCCAAGCTGAGGCCCAGAGTATCAACCACTTGATCGGTACCCATATCAATGGCAGGTGAACCATCCACCAATCGATAATTAACATCTAACAAGGGATCTAGATCTAAATTGCCACCACCATCTGTGTGACCATCAATGGCGAGGTCTTGGATGATTGAATAGGATACCGTGCCATTAGCGCCGCTAATTTCCGTGGTGTTATCCCAAAATATTGAATTAACAACCATGGTGTTTTCACCGGCATTCAATGCGGTATTGTTATCAACAAAAGTATTGTTTACAACCCAAGCCTCAGAAGTTGAGGCTGAAAGTGCTAATGAAGGATGATTGATAAACAATGAATTGGTGAATTGAGAGAAACTGGTTCCCCCATTTCGGGCGATCAAAACACCAGTGCCTGAGTTGTTGTTAAACACACTGGAATCAACATTTAAATTATGTACACCATTACCATTTTCTTGAAAAGTAAAGGCGGTGCCGCTACTGCCCGTGTTGTTTATAAATTCAGATTGAACAATACTCAAATCAACATCAATATCGCTGTTGATTTGAACTTGTATGGCACCACCAATGGAAGCAGTGTTGGCAATGAATTGACAACCGATGATAGACACCTCTGGCACATCAAAGACGATTATGCCGCCACCGATACTGCCAACATTACCCTCAAACCGACAATCCGACAGACTGACGGATGAAATGCTACCTACATTAAGACCAGCTCCAATGCTGTTATCCCCGTTGATGATGGCCAAAGAACTGATGCTTACTGTGTCATTATTGCCTGTCATGTTGAGCACCTGCGATGTGACTTCACCGTCCAACACCGTTAAGTCTGGGCCAGCGCCTTGTAACACGTAGCTGCCATTAAAAAGAATGGGCATGGTTTCGCCGTTGCTGGCACTGTAGGTACCAGGTCCAATATCGATGGTATCACCATCGCTGGATATAATTTGACCTTGGGTAATGGTGGCCACAGCCGTTGATGGTGTCAGACCATCATTGAGATCATCACCGGTGGCTTGGTCCACATAGATGGTGATGCCATGGGAAGCTCCCGAAACCATCAACCCCATCAACAACACAACACAAAAAGATTTAGCACTCATCAATTCACTCCTTCAACTTGAAAAACCAGGGAGCCAGCCATGGCTTAAAATCACCACCTCAGTCACGATTTTATCCAGGCCCAATCCCCACACAGCTATTGATTTTACACGTTTGATTCAGACGCATTAAAAAAATTTTAAATTGAATTCGTGTCATGGAGATTGACCAAGCCCATGTCATGCCTTATGTGGTGCCATGCCATGTTTATATCAGGCCACGCCATGTCTTTGTGGCACCTAAACTGAGGTGTCACCATCAGCAGAAAGCGGTAAGTACTGACTCCAGCCACGGGCCATGGCTGCAGCCACTTGGGCAAAATCGGTGTTCTTGCTGTTTTCATTTCTGGCAGCACAGAAGTTTTCGTCCGGGTTGAACAACGATGAAGCAAAACCGCGCGCTGCCATAGTGATTCCGCTGGTTTTGGCTACCCGCAACTCAGTGAATTTGACCCAAGCCTGGTGTAAATCCTGTGGCTTGTCACCCAGGATATTGGCCAAATGCCAAGCATCTTCCAGCGCCTGACAGGCCCCTTGACCAGATGTAGGCAATGGCGCATGCGCGGCATCGCCTATCACAATCAGGTTGTTTTTATGCCAGCTTGGGATCGGATCATGGTCATGCACGTAAATCTTATTGATTCGATCAACCGGGGTGCGCTCAACCATTTGTTGAACCGGTTCTGGCCAGTCCCCGAAAAGGTCATGCAGCTCTGCTTGGTATGCTGCCGGATTGTTCGGACCCAACTCAGCACAAGCTACGCCTCCTGCCCAGTAGGCCTTGTTTTTGGTGATGGGAACAATCCCAAACCGTTCACCCACGCCCCAATAATCCTCAACCGCGATGGCCTCAAAAGTGGGTTCTTCGGACTCATAAACACCGACCCAGTTGATAAAACCTTGATAGACCGGCGCATTATCACCGTGCACATACAAACGCGCTGCAGAAGCCATGCGTCCATCTGCGCCAACAATCACATCAGCACAGATTGGCGTTCCATCTTGAAAGACCGCCACTGCATCACCGGATGCCGCTGTTTCGATGTGGCTGACCGTGTGCCCATAATGCACCGCCACGCCCAAGGAAGCCAACTGATCAAGCAAGATGTCCTGAAAATCTTTTCTCAGCACCGACACACTGGCATATCCCATTTGTTGGTTGATGGCATCAATGTCTATGGCACCCAAATTTTCGCCTTGTTTCGAAAACCGTTGCATTTTCTCGGGGTATCCTGAGACCGCCACCACCTCACCCAACACCCCCAGTTGGTCCAACACAAAAGCGGCATTGGGCCAAACCACAATACCCGCACCCATGTTCGATGGGCCTTGGTGTCGTTCATAAACAACAACATCAAAACCCCGCTGTTTCAGTGCGATGGCAGTACTGATGCCGGCCACGCCGCCGCCTAGAATCGCTACTTTCATAAATTCAAAATCCTGTGATTGCGATGAAAAATTAAAAACCCAAAAGAATCAGCAAGTCGATTACTGTCAATGGATAAGACCCACCATGATGTGTTTTGTTCCAGAAAGTGTTTTCATCAGTTATTGCCGGAATGAACCGCTGTTGGGCGGCGGCTGACAAACATTATTCGTCCCCGACAGGTTTTTCCGTGGCGCCAGAATGCTTTCTGAGTGTGGCGAGGGCACGCACAACGAAACCCAAAACAACAAAGGCAATCAGCAGTCCCAATGCATTGAGGATTGCTTTGCCATACCCCAGGCTGGAGACGTCAATAAAGTAATAAGGATAAGTGCCCAACAGTTCTCCACGGACAAAGGCATAAACAACATAAGCCAGCGGATAAAGACACCACAGCAGTGGTGCAAAAATGGTGAGCTTGGTTTGGGGTGGAAAGACCAGCCAATAGGCAAAAGTCAGGATCGGAACCACGTAGTGCAACACGATGTCCGCTTGCAATTGTAACCCTTGTGGCTGCCAGACTTGACGCAAAAGGAAGTGGTAGGCGATACCCACGAGCAGTATGGCAGTGGTCGCACTGCCAACAACCATGGGGCTTGCGAACCACTGGCCGAATCGACGAGAGCCTGCCAAAATGGGCATGGTGGCGGTCAACGCAACAAATATGTTGGTTAAGACAGTGAAATAGCCCAAGAACACCACCGTGCCATCGATGACAGTTTTGCCGTTGTCCAGCGCCAAATCAATAGAGAGAACATACTGAAGCAGTACGCCAGTCCATGCCATGATTGCCAGAGCGATCAATGCTGGTTTGCTTGCTATTGGTTGTTTTATCATCACAAACTCTTTCAAAATGATTTCAGGGATAAACGATCTTTGTGAGCGGTCCATGTCAAGCACGCGACTACAATGACAAGCGCTAGCAAGGAGCCACCCATAGTGAGTCCGAACTCGACCAAATTGTTAGGCATTTTTCTCTCTCATCAAAATCTTTAGACCTTTTTTCGCCGCTGTAGATACCATACCACCGAAACTTGTTTTTTCATGATCGCTTTCAATAAGGCCTTCTAGCACTTGCTTGGCGGCTATGTTTTTTGAAGAGCCTAACCCCCTTGCTGCATAGTATCGCACACTGGGGTTTTTTGACTTTAAGCAATCCATTAACGCGTCGAACCCAGGGGCGCCAAGGTGCGCTAATGCATTAGCAAAAAATGTCGGTCTTTCGATTTGGGAAGAACGAAGTGCTCGGTATAAAATTTCAATACACCATTCAGTACCAATTTTTTGCAGCAACTCAGTTGCTTCTTTCACAACAAAATCAAAATTATCATTCAACAGTAAGCTCAAATAGGATATGGATTTCTCTGTGGCAACAGCCGATAAATGTTCAATGGTAAAACCTCTTATAAATCCGTCTGGGTGAGCAAGATACGTCCAGAATTCTTCCTCCTGCGTCAACTCAGAAACGACTGTTATAGCTTTTCTTCTTTCTTCTTCGTCAATCATGTATCTACCTTCTCAAATACCAAACGCCTCGCATCAGCGGCCCGGCGCCGCGTCCGATTGTATACGCTTATTATTTTTTTGGGCCACATGGTTAACATGCTCAATATCACCATCGACGTTAATGATACTGCAATGGCAGGAAGCACGCCATATTCCCAGGCCCTTTCATCTGTGCTGTTGCGAATCACTAAAGAAAACAGTCCGCCAATAACTACCGCCCAGCCCACCACCAGATAGCTCTTATTGAGGTTCCACTTTCTCAACACCAGATAGCCGGGTAATCCAAGGGCCAAGGTTAAGCCATAGGCAAAGCCGGTAACAAAAACATCTGGCCCTGTTAAATGATATAAACCTTGGCTTTCAAGCAATTCATAAAACAGGTCAGGATGTCTTAAATAGAATGCCAGGCCGTAACCCACCCCAGCGGTTAATGGCGATATCATGCCAGCGATCAATATGGCTTGGTTTTCTCTCATAAGCCAATAGGACATTATGTGCTGCTGCAATTTTGTGGCGCAAATTCAATCAGCTTGGTGCTCCTGCCAGGGATCATAGGAACCAAAACTCCACAGGTGACCTTCAGGGTCCTTGCATGAGTACAGGCGACCGCCATAAGGCTGATCTGCTGGTTCCATGACCATTTCGGCACCTGCTGCAGTCGCTCTGGCACAATGGGCATCCACATCATCAATCAATACATAAGGGCTTTGTGTGCCAACTCCACCGACCGATTGGGGCGTTTTTTGATGTTGGTCGAAATCAGAATCTCCAGAGGAACTCAACATAATCATATCGCCATTGAGAAGCAGTTGAGCGTGATCTATCCGGCCATTATCACCAGTAACCACCACATGTTTTTCAAAGCCGAACGCATCACCAAGCCACTCAATCATTTCAGCGGTATTTTCGTATTTGAGTGTTGGGATTATTGAATTTGGCATGGCTCTGTATCACCTGTTTTGGGTTGTTTAATCATCTTACCGCATAGCATGGCAATTGGCGGTCTTGCAATTACGCTTTGGGAATGTGTTTGGCCATCTCATGCCCTTGCCCTGCTAAACCTTGAGCTATACCCGCTCTGTTTTCTTGTGACTGGTTCTGGCTGAGTTTAAATTTACCCACCATTTCTTTGACCTCAACTTCAAAACCCACTATGGCAGGAAGTAATTTTTCAATGTATTCGGTAGGAGCGTCTGAAACTTGCCAAGGATTTTCCATTTGGGCTTCATGTTGTGAAGTCAGCGTGTTCAACAGGTTTATTTTCCAAGCAGAATCATGGATAAATTCTATACTCCCTGTTACATGCACAGCCGAGTAATTCCATGTGGGAACCACCTTGCCATCGGATTTTTTAGATGGCAGCCAACTGGGTGTGATGTAAGCATCGCCCCCCTGGAAGATAAGCAGCGTTTCTTGCGGCTTAATCGTGTTTTTCCAAAGTGGGTTTGACTTGGCAATGTGTCCTTGAATACAAACACGCGCCGCATGTTCAGTATTCAAATACACAGGAAGGTGATCCGCATTCAGGCCAGATTCTGTCTCAGTAACTAAAACAGCAAAGGGATTGCACCTAATGAACTCATGCAGTACATCGATATTGGCTTCATCAAAGTGCTTTGGTCTGTACATTGTTCCTACCTAACCATTAAATTTAGCTGCAAGCTTGCATACCTTCAGCCTAAAGTCTGAATAAACCGGCATCTGATGTTAAAGATTTTAGCACACGTTGTTGCGCTCTTTCTTGGTAGGAATGTGTTTGAGGTGTCTTTGGCCGTGAAAAGAAGGCTATAAAACGAAGGCTATGAAACGAAGATCAGGTTTGTGTGGCTGTTAATGGATACTCAGATTACGACAGCTTGGTTAGGTCCGCTGTGCGCTGCGTTCAGGACATCCTTGAATGGCTGAGGACATGCCCGGACCTGATAGGGGTTATGAAGTGACTTAGCTGAAGCTTGAATGACTGGTGCGAGAGGCTTTGAAAGCCACGACGCACAACAGCCCCGTCACCGCCAAAGTAACCAGGCCCATGGGCAGCTGACCGGCATGCAATAACAACACACCGGATACCAAGAATGTGACAGCAACCAACATAGCGCCAACCAATCGAGTCCGGCCAATAACCATCAACACAGCACCGAGCAGCTGTGCGGCCCCAAACACCATCAACGCCGCTGACCCCAAGCCATAGGCCCCAAAAAATTCAACATCTTGGGGCATCAACAGGATTTTAGCCACGCCCGAAGCCAGAGCCAAGAGTGCCAGCAAAATGACGATGATTTGACCGGCAATTTTCATTCTGCGACTCCTGTTGTTTTGATCAAATCAGGGTTGCGAATAACTGATAGCACCAATACACGCCGATAACCATTTGCACAGCAAAGGCACTGAATCTGAGGGTTACGGCCAATGGGCTTAAAGATGATATGTGAATCAGTGACTGGATGATTCTGGCCCCTAAAAACACAAACGCCAGCTGATCTGTGATCGCCGCATTGGAGGTAACGATAGCCACCAACATGATGCCACCAAATACAGGCAAACCTTCAATACAGTTTGCATGGGCTCTGGCCAGCCTTTGCATAAATGGGGATAAGTTCGAATTCTCCGGATTAAACCCGATAGGCGCCACCTCTTTTGTGATGACCAATTTGGTTCTGATTGATTCCATCAGCACAAGCAAGATCAAAGTCCAAGCCATGAATCCGAGTAAGGCGATAACTGTTTGAGAAGTCATGAGTCTATTCCTGGTGGTTTATCTGAATGCATCACTAACAGTATAAAACAGACCAAGCTGTGTTGCGCAATCTAAATCGCAGTCTTTTTTATGATCTTCGAAACTTAATGTGTCAGCATCATTACAGAACGCAACACAGAATCATCTGTATGCCCTCCAGACTGGGTCACAATGAACATCAAATTTTTTCAAACTGGTGGCTTACTGCCCATACAAATATTCAGAAGCTGCCACGCTCATTTTTCTGTAATCGTGGCCAACATCTGGAACAACGACTTTTTCCCAATTAAACGTTAAACCTCGAGACTTGGCTTCCTGCTTGGCAGTTGAGTAGAAATAATGGCCTCTTTCTAGCCTGTGCAACCCCTGCACATTCATTCTTGGGTTTTTGACCAAATGTCCCCTGGTCTCGTTTTCATTGTCTAATTCACCCAAGAAAACCACCAATTTTTTGGCAAAAGCATGTTTCAATTCTTCTTCAGCAAATGGCGCGTCGAATAAACCCGTAGGAAACTTGGCATCGTAGCTTGGCACAGTGTACCAACCAGAGTTCGAAGCCAGAATTCTGTTCACTTTGTTTGAATCAAAGAATAATGCAAACCTATGGAGTATTTGGCCGCCGGCTGAATGGCCAAAAATATCATATTTTTCAGCAGCGAGCCCAAACTTGTTTTTTACAACTTCAAAAATCCTGTCGAAGTCACTAAATATCCACTCATCGGGATTTTCATTAATCGAAAAACTTTCAAAATCCGTTTTGGCTTCATTGATTTTTACATCACCAATCATCCGCGCTATGTTGTAATTCCAAAACCGAGGGTAAAACTCTTCTGAATAACTTGGTGAAACAACGATAACGCCTTTTTTCTCTGACTCTGCTACCCAAGCATCTCGATAAGACCAAGCATTCCTCCCAGCACCAGGTATAACAAGTACAACCGGTGAATCTTCCTTCCAGTTTTTTGGCACATGAACGTAAACAGATATTTCTTTTTCAACCCTGCCAACGCCGCCAGGAAGCGTAAAATTGCTGGACCCTATGAAATCTTCTTCTGCGCTTACCCAGCAAGAAAACAACAAACCAAAACAAAGTAAAAATTTATTCATATCAAAACTCCATGATGATATCGATGGCTTATTATTGAGCGTTTGTTTCTGCTCTTTGTCACCTGATACCCTTAATCTAAGTACACTAAAAAAGCCGTGATATTAACATAAGTTGTTGCCTGCTTTTTTGACAAAAGTAATCAGTTGCTTTTGATCGAAACGAAGATGACAGTGGTGTTATTTGTGGAGCCATTTGGATTAGTGCGGTTCAGGGATTCATCATGTCAGTTTATCCTGGTACTCAGGTTTAACACACCCACCGGATCTGGTCCTTCGACTCAATGAATTGTCAGGTCTCCGCCGCTTGCAGCGAAACTTGTTTTGTGCCACCGGCGACCCATTGTGTTCCAAGTTCTTTGAAGCCGAATTTATCATGAAAGGCACGTGATGCTGGATTCGGAGGCTCAATGTTGTACTCACATGTGACCTTATCTATCCCCTCAGCGCGAGCGTGTTCAAACAGGTCTTTATACAACTGGCTGCCGATGCTGCGCCCCTTAAATTCAGTGCTGACGACCACGCGATCGACATAAAGAAAATTGGGTAGGCGTGAACTGAACCACTGGTAATTGTCGCTCTCATAGGTTTCCCCATCTCGAATCGCAATCAAAAAAGCGGCGACTTGTCCTTCCACCGTGGCCACTTTGCAATATGCCGACATACCTACCAACGACTCGAGCTTCTCAATATCCATTGGACTTGTTTGCTGAACTTCAACATCATTGAGATCCAGAATTTTCGGGAAGTCAGACTCTTTGACTGTACGCAGTTCTACCATGGTGTATCCGGGTCATTAATTAACAGTGTGTCCATGCCCAATCATCTCTGGGAGGTATTGCTCACACGTTTATTGCAAAAATTCATTGTAAACCATGAAATTTATTTCATCGGATTCTCAGCAATCAGCTGCACGACCGCCTGCGAAAATTCATCGCTCAAAACAGCTGCTTTCGTGCTGTCGTGGTCCGCACCTTCAATAATCAGTGTCTGTATCTTTTCAGGCAAATGATTCAATCGCCGTTTCTGAGATTCGGCCATGTGGGACAACTCGACACTACCGAATACGATTAAAGTCGGCGTCTGAATTTCCGAAATTTCTGAGTCAGTAATGACAGCATCGCGCACACCACGTATCACCGCTGCAAGCGCGCTGAAATCCTGGTTCTCAGGTTCCCAAGGATACCGTTCGTCCGATTGCCCGCGTGCCAGCGTCCAACGTGCGAACTCCTCCTCACCTTCGTCCCAAGTAGCAAAGAATCCGGACCCCATCGTCGCCGTCATCACGCGTTCCGGGCTAGATTCCAATAAACCACCAATGACGGATGCCCCCATTGAAAAGCCAACGAAATGGGCACGTTCAATCTCAAGGTAGTCCAGCAAGTCGATAAGGGTGCTTTCTAAATTTCTTCCATAGGCACTTGGCTCGTGCGGCTTGTTGCTGTTCCCATGCCCAAGTAGATCGACGGCTATCACTCGGTACTCGCGATTAAGGCGTTGGAAAACAGGCGTATCCAGCCACATCTCGTGAGTCTGTGAAAACCCGTGGACCAGGATAACAGGCTCGCCTGTTCCTCGTTCAATGTAATGCAACGGCGGCTGATTAACATTTGGACTCCGATCCGCTAAAGGGGAAATGCCACACCCCCAAAAGATCGAAATACATGCGACTAATGTCGTGATTTTTATGATTCTTAAATATTGATTCTGTCTCAATTGATGGCTCGTTTAGATTTAACTTCCTTTCCCGGTCGTTTTCCAAACGCCGGGGCGGTCACTTGCGCCCTACCAGAATGTCACTCATCTCGAGGGCGATGCTGTCATTGCTTGTTAGATGTTTATTCTCGATTAGAACGGCCATATTCAAAGCACTTTGTTTTTGGCATTTCACCTTTAAAGAAGCCCTCAAATACTAGCTGAAACCTTTCTCTTCTATCGAAAAGCTGTTCATCATCGAGGTTTTCGATCTTATATCCATCATTTGGATTAAAGTGACAGCCTATCGTCATCATTACATAGCTGAATACACGCATAAGCCGCCAGACCATTATTCTGGGAAGTTGATCGGCATCATTATACTTTGACGATAAGTCATAAAGCTCATCCTCTAATTTAAAGTATTCTTCATCAGACCATGCGCACTTTTCTTTTAAAATGCCAGTGAATGAATCATTTTCGTGTTCATCACACCAAGGAAAATTGCGATTTAATTGTTTCATGCTCATACAGTTAACGACGCAAGCATTCGAAAATTTGCGTAGCGCTGTTTTTTGTCGAATTCCGTAACTGGTTAGTCGCCATATGCGTCCATCCTTGTAATAGTAAACGCGATATTTTCACCAATGACTCTTTCGTCACTAGTATCAATCGGCGCCTCGAATTCTGTAAAACCGACATCAACCATTACTTCAGGATTGATAGTCTTTACTACACCAAAAACACGATAGCTCCAGCCACCTTTATGCTCCAATTTTTTCTTCCCTTTAGGGTTTCCAGAAAACATCGATTCCCATGTCTCCTCTTCATAATGTAAGCCAGCAGCTAACTCCACTTCGATTTCTTCGCCAGGCTTGCATTGGTCTCCTCCAAATACATCCATGGCGTAAATCTTCACACCAGCTATCTCTAACTCTGCCTGAAGATATTCACCTTCTGTGTTTATAAATGTGGCTTTCATAATTTGGGACAACTAACGACGCTATGTGCCGGCCGCAGTTAACCGAGACAAATTAAAAATACGAAAATTGCTAAAACGAAAGCAACTCACATAAGACAAGCATTGACCTGCTGGTCTGCACGATAGCTTTGTTAGGCACTTTAGCTACTACCCTCAATGCAATAGAATTCTACCCTATAAACATCTGAAATTTCACTTACTTCCCAAACATCAGATTGATGAACAGGAATCAACATAGCGATTGTATAGTTATCTTCCGCTACTTTGATCAGTAGAGTCACAAGTTTGTCTACCTGACCAGCAGGATCATCAATTATCTCAAACTCAGACTTAATGAGATCTGTAACAGTTTGATATTTACCATCATACGCATTAAAAGCAAATTCATCATAAAGCTGATCATTTCTAAAGAGCTTTAGTTGAACTTGCATATACCCAATATCTTCAGTCATTGATTTATTTTTTCCTTCTACAGCTCCAACACTAAAAGCGATTATCAATGTAAATATGTATCTCATATGACTACTTAATGCCTAACGTCCGGATAAAGAGCGTGAGGTACGATCGTCGGGCGACTAAAAGAAGCGAATTTAATGGTCTTGTTAAAGCTTACTTTCAATTTCATTAGTGAAATACTCATATTTCTTGGTGCCCTTGGGAAGAATATGCTCTGAACACCAAGACCAACTTGGCTTATATTTTTTTTCAATTAATAGAATATATTTAGCTCCCAGCATTAAGTCCAAGCCGCAGCCTCCAACTGTGATTTTATCCGAATCTTCATCATTATAAATTTCGAAAGCTTGAATTGTGTATTTCTCCTTTGGTTTTCCTTTTAATGCTTTCTGTGGCCTTAGCGTAACCTCATACTCCTGCTCCTTTCCAGACTCAACAAACTCACCAACCATTTCTATTCCTATGACCTCACCATAGAAAATAGTATCGGAGCTCTTAGCTACTTCTTCTATTGAGCGCTCATATCTGCAACTACATGCAAATGAATAACTTGGGAATATTAATAGGAGTAATGGTAGGTATTTGATCATAGCTTTAACGTCAAAGTATGGAGCGGTGTTAGCCGTTGCCACCACGGCCTTGTTCGCATTTTTCGAGGTGATAGGGTGAGATGAAATTTTCGACATAAAGACCTCGATTTAAAATTCGTTCTTTTGCTTCTTCTGTAATTCCGGGGATTCCAACATACATGTAGTAATCCCAGCCGATGTGGATGAAGGCTTCTTCTGATTCGAGACGACACCAATATTCTTCCCGGAGCATTCCTCGAAGAGTTCTCTCAATTTCTTTTCCTTCAATCTTCGACCCTTCGATCAGACCTGACTGCCCAGATTGATCTTCGAGACCACAAATGGTGAATTCTATTCTTTTTAAATCTGAAACGAGGTCTTTCGCAGACTCGATGTAGTTTGATTCTACTGTTTCGTATTCTTTTTTCGAGACATTCAATCCGACTTCGGAGAAAGATGTCCATTCCTTGTGATCCAAATATGCTCCCGACGAATCTCGATTCTCAGGGTTGTATTTGGTGATGCGGAGTTCTTTCATTTTCTTCTGCAAACATTTAATTGTGTTCAGATTCTTTTAGGTCAACCACCAATTTCTTGTTAATACTTCTGTTTAAATATTTGATAATCTCCGGCCAAGAATACGCATTGTAGGTCACCGCTTCAAATCCAAATTCAGTTTTACTAGAAAAAATCACATATAGCCCACCTAGGTCTACATTACCATAGCACGGCTCTAGGTAATATTTAATTGGAGTTTGGCCACTCCCTTTGTACTTGTAAAGAACATTTATCTCAAATTCGACCGGGTACCTCGAAATGTCTATTGGCAATCCTTTTGTTAAGTCATAGTTTTCCGCGGATTTGGAAATAAAGTCGCCATAATCATCCTGACGCATTGAAACAACCCCTCCCAAAACTATGTGATCTGCACTTTTTGCATACGATTCGAAACTTTCTCTATTGTCACCACAACCGATTGCAACATGACTTAGCAATGTCGAGAAGATTAATATAAGACGAGATGTTTTCATGGCATTAACGCTTGCCTCTTTTGAGTTGGTTTTTGTTTTTGCCTTCAAAACCTGGCACTTGTTATATGCAATTCACTCAATCTAAGAATCGCGTTTGTTTAATTTCAAGTGGGACAATTACTGCTCTCAATACAGCAACTACACCCCAAAGTAAAAACACTAGAATAGTCATTAAAATTCCAATGTCGATGTTAATTAAAGCAAGAGTACCCATCATACAAATGAAGAAAGCTATAAAGAAAACAATTAGGCCAATGAGCCAGTGAAGTCCAACTAGAGATTTACACTCAGAACACCGGGTTGTACCAAGGATTAGTCTCAATAAGCTTATTGTCCTTTCCTTACAGCTTGGGCAGATTCGTTTCATACTTTTGCCATATAACGCCTCAATAACCGACCCAGCTTTGCTGCGTCCGGCGCCGAAGGCGCGAAGTTGATTGACTTGTTAGGTGTATTCTTGGCACTAACGCAACCTATAAAAGTAGTTACCCGCATAATTTCTACGAACATTTTCATCAGAATCAAATTCAAAGCCGACCTTTGGGAACTCGGAGAATGGAAAGTTTCGTGCCTCTAGCGCTTGCTGATAGCACTGCTTTATTTTCTCTGAAGTTCCATTTTTGTTTAATTTCTCTAGATCTTTATTGGTTGGATAGAAGATCCACAGCGAATGTGAGTCACTCCAACTTTCAAATACAGCAACAAACTCATATCGGTGAATGGGGATTTGATGAATATTAGCCCATTCTTCCAAATCAGCTTTCGCTGAATCTATGATTTTGTATGCTGGATGACTCATCTGCATTTACACCTAACGTTTAGCTAACTCGGCAATTTGCGAGTGAGTTAACGAGTGAATTGTCGAGTTCAGCGATTGGTTAGGCATGCTCACTGAAGCTCTTCCATTGTTAATGAAAACGCACTTTCAACAGCTTTTTCAGAAGTACTATTATGATATTTCCGCATAAACAGACCTCTTATGCTTTTTGCTTCTTCTGAGCGGTCTATTACTCTTGTAAGGCTTCCTTTGTTAAACTCTAAATCTAATACTCGTTTAAAGGCTGATGGCTTCTGATGACCCATATGAACATAAAACTCTCGTAGGAAATCTGCGCCCAATCTTACTTTTCCAGTAAATGGAATAACCAAATTGATGTTATTGTATTCGGCACCGTCACTAGTACAAATTTCTTTATCTCCACTCATAAAGCAATCTTTAGTTGCTTCTAGATCCGGTTCTACTCCATTGATATGTACGTAACTATTTGGTAAAGCATTTACAGTCATTTTTGAAAGAAATAGCTTTTTATTTTTTACGGTGTATTCAGAAAAATAACCTCTCCAATTTGCTGAACTTGATGGTTCGGTTTCCATTCCAAATTTACTTGGGTTAATCAAGTCTCCTTTCAAACCTATTAATGAGTATTCTTTTTGTTCAAAGTGAAACTTGTCACTAATTTGTCCGGTAGCTAAGACATCTAGTGAAAGCACTATTATCCCAATTAAAATGAGTAATTTATTATAAGAGCCAATATTCATCATGAGTGCTTAACGCCTCAAACACCGGCATGGTGAAGTTGGCGGCTTTTTTGGAGCAAAAAACCATGTCCGTGTGCTTTGACTTGTTAACTTTTGACACTACGTAAAATCCATGGTGTAAATTACTTCCGAACACTCAGGACACCCAAACTTATAGACTGCTGGATTACCGCCTTTCTCATAATGCTGAAGTATGTTTAGCCAAACATCAGGTTTAATCATTTCAACACGCAGAAATTTTTCTAAAAGTTCGCCTGATAAGTTAACCAATTCGTCTTTTTCAGCATCACCGTGAAACACGCAAGCTGTTCCACAGTGAGTCTGCCACACCTCTTGCTGCCATGAGTTATAGCCTGGAGTTCTCTCACATACTTCAGAGATCATCTCTTCCGGCAATCCAGCTTCTTGCAGCGGATAATCGTCAGAAAACATGCCATCAAATTTCTTAGCTGCGGAGCCATCAGCTATGCACCATGGACAGATAAATTCAATCTCTTCTTCAGCGTAAAGGTTTGACGTATATACATACCCTCGAGCCTCTTCGCAGCACTCACATTCTTCGCTGCTTTCTTTGATTGCACCCGTAGATAAAGGATCAGGGTGGTATTTAAACTCGGGAAACTCCACGATTTCTCCTAAGAAAATTAACGTTTCAGTTAAACCGCGCCGCTTTTAGGCGTCGGTTTGAATGACTTGTTATATTCTATGATATCCACAACATTCTCCCGCCTACTACTTTCCATT